>PJUD01000226.1_pt1 | contig 44389 bp, 35 predicted proteins | sample 1512341 | NCBI WGS metagenome assembly PJUD01 (sample SAMN08177675, study PRJNA422409) | Feces metagenome, whole genome shotgun sequencing project. | isolation source: Chicken feces (3) enriched on wood chips: beechwood xylan treatment | host: Gallus gallus | place: USA: Madison | collected 2015-01-15 | reverse complement strand
GGTAAGCTACTCCTATCGCACCGCTCAACCAAATACCCTTGCTTTGTTCCCAACCTGGGGGAGTCAATGGGAGCTGGTCGTAGAAGACTTACCCGCCACAAAAGTAGAAAAAAAAACAGTTTTAGGAAAGAAAAAATGCTATTTTATCTTATGCTGCTGATTATCATTGCAATAAATTATATTTAGGAGCTGCTCTTAGCGCTTTTTTATGATGTAAAATAGTGGGTATCCGTGTAAATCCGTTAAAAATGGTGTAAAATAAGTGCTTGACGAAGTCCATTGGTTGTAATTGTTCTTTTGAAAACGTCGGAAGTAGTATAATCTAGTGTATAGGAGATCGACTTTGAATAGGCTGAATAGTCTAGTTTCCCTTATTCAAAATCGATCTCATTTTTTGGACTACATTTTTTCTTGATTGTATTCGCCCAATAGGGAATAATAGCCAAATAAGCCGAGTCCTATGGAGATTATGGGAGTTAAAATGCACAGGATAATGATGCCAAATACCAGATCTTCCTGATGTCCCGTTGAAATCTTTGGCAGGGCCAGTTCAAAAATGGAGAAATAGGCAGTAAACAATGCTAAAACGATCCAAATTATGCCGAGGAATTTTTTGAGATTATTCATGTGTTGAAGGAGTTGATTTGTTGTTGATATAGATACTGCCAATGATAAAACATACAATGGCAATGACAATAGGGTACCATAAACCTGCAAGATAGAATTGCGGAGTAGCGGATGCTTCGGCATTTGTCGTTAAGTATGTCGATACAGCTGGTAGGAGCCCGCCGAATATTCCATTTCCAACATGATAGGGCAAGGACATGGAGGTGTAGCGGATCTTTACAGGAAATAGTTCAACAAGAAATGCCGCAATGGGCCCGTACACCATTGTAATATAAATCACTTGTATAAAGATCAGCAGGACGAGCAGCATATAGTTCTTCCCTGCAAGATGGACTGTGGTTTTGGTCATTGGCTGTCCCTTGAGTTTTCCTGACTGATGTATCATGCTGGTTCTTGTAACTTCTGTCTGGTCCTCATATTGAGTCTTGGTGATCGAAATAGTTTCCGTTGATTGCGGCCCGCTGGGGACCTCCGTTGTTTCGTTCACCTTGACTTTCTGTTCTGCATTGGACAGTTGGTACATGGATTCGTATATAGGTCGATAAGTCAATACGGCAAGTAACATCCCACCGAGCATGATCCATTTTCGTCCAACTTTGTCACTAAGCCACCCAAATACGACAAAAAATGGAGTTCCCAAGAGTAATGCGATACCAAGAATCGTATCGGCCTGGTCAGATTGAAGATGCATGACCGTCTTCATGAAACTCATCGAGTAAAACTGTCCGGTGTACCAAACAACGCCCTGTCCCATGGCTGCGCCAAAAAGTGCGAGCAGGACAAATTTGAGGTTATAGCGGTTGCCAAAGCTTTCTTTTAGTGGATTTGCACTTGTTTTTCCTTCCGCTTTGGCCTTGCTAAATTCGGGTGATTCCTTCATCTTCTTACGAATAAGATAGGAAACGTATACCATGACTAAAGATAGGAGGAAGGGAACCCGCCATCCCCAAGAATCAAATTGTGATTCGCTGAGAAATCCTTTGGTCAGGAGGATGACAACGAGTGATATAAAAAGGCCAAAAGTAGCAGTGGTTTGTATCCATGATGTCCAATAGCCCCGCTGGCCCAATGGGGCATGTTCGGCGACGTAAGTTGCCGCACCGCCATATTCTCCTCCTAGGGCAAGACCTTGCAAGAGACGAAGGATCAGCACCAGCAGCGGGGCCCAAAACCCAATACTCGCATAGCTGGGGATACAACCTATGAGAAATGTTGCTCCGCCCATGAGCATTAAAGTAACCATAAATGTATATTTTCGACCGATAATATCACCTAGTCGCCCAAAAAATAGGGCGCCAAATGGCCGGACAACAAATCCTGCGGCAAATGTAGCTAAGGTGGAAAGAAAAGCCGCAGTTGGATTGTCTGCAGGAAAAAATTTAGTGGAGATGACAATGGAAAGGCTGCCAAAGATAAAAAAGTCGTACCATTCAATCAGTGTTCCCATGGAGGATGCTCCGATGACTTTCCAGATACTTTTTGTATTGTTTTCGTTCATTAATTGTTGGTTTTTGTTGTTGGTTTATGGTTTAGTTCACTTATTTTAGAGGTAGCATATGCTATTTTACCACAGAGGGGCCATTAGAATGCGAGGGGCCTTGGTCCTTTGACAAGATTTAATTTTTTTGAACTTCGGCCAGTCCGATTGTTCTATATCGTTTACCGGGCAGGGCGTGAATGAATGACTGCATTTCGAGCTCCAATAGGATCAGTGCCAATTTACTTTGTGGCCATTTTGTAAGTTCAATCATATGGTCTATTTCTAATTGTCCTTTTTGCTGAATGAGTGTGAAAAGGAGTTGCTGGTCTTTCGTCAGCGTTAACGGAAGGCTAAGCTGTTGGTCAACGGTTTTTGTGCTGATTTCCCAATTCATGAGGTATTCGAGATCCTGAAGCCCTCGAATCATATGAGCACGGTTGGTTTTGATGAGGTAGTTGGTGCCTTCGGAACTTTTTTCATAAATGGAGCCGGGGAAGGCACATACATCACGGTTGTAGCTGTTGGCTATTTCTGCAGTAATTAATGCACCACCTTTAATGGCCGCCTCCACGACAATGGTGACATCTGCCATTCCTGCAATGATGCGATTGCGCATAGGGAAGTTACTGCGTTCGGGTAAAGTGTTGGTTGTGAACTCCGTCAGTAGACCGCCATGGTCTACCATTTTTGCGGCAAGCTCACGATGGGAATTTGGATAGATTCGATCTAAGCCATGTCCAAGTACGGCAACGGTAGACAGATTATTTTTTAGCGCATTGCGATGTGCTAATGCGTCAATTCCATATGCGAGACCACTAACGATTAAGGTGTCTTTGGATTCATGCATCGCCTCCAGCAAATCTTCACATATTTTCTGACCATAGTGGGTGGCATGCCTTGTGCCAACGATACTAATTACCTTTGTTTTGTTAAGGGGCTGATTTCCTTTATAATATAAAACGATAGGGGCATCTTCACATTGCCGAAGCCGATGGGGATAATTTTCGTCTTCCAAAAACAGTGCTTGTATTTGGTGTTTTTCTATAAAGGCGAGTTCTTTTTCGCAGGCTGGCATATAACTTTTATTGGATATTGCTTCTGCTATCGACTCTCGTATCCCAAGGACTTGCATCAAATCTTTTTTTGAATAGGTGAACAAGTCTGCTAACTTGTAACCTTTTTCAAGAATGTTACGCGCTGTTCTAGGGCCAATGCCCTTGATTTTTGTCAAAGCTATGGGATAAATTAGTTTCATAATTGGGTTTATTTAAAGATAAGAAAAATATAACTAGCTGTCGTACTTTTTGTTAGAATTGCTCTCGGACGCTGTAGTTTTAATAGAATCAGCCAACCCCATTGAGCAGATATATGCTCTTTGTTGAAAAGCTTATGTATTGCTGTTGAATCCAGCAGAATTCCTATGGCCTGGATGATACACTATGAGACGAAATGTTGGCCTATTTTAGAAAGAAAGAGGAGGAATTGGTAACTTTGATTGATTAATGATATTTTGACTATGGAAATGAAAGAACCTTTTGATATCGAATTGGGGGATGTAGTTTATTCTGTTTTCCCTGAGGAAGAAGATACATATGTTATTTTTAAAGATGGCGTAGAATACGTAAAGATTATTAAAGACAATGATACAAACTGGCTGAAACTGAATCCAGAAACGGAGCTTCCTATGTTCGGTATGGATGAGGAAATTAATCTAATTGGCCTGGAAATTAAAAAAGAGTTAGGTCTTTAGTTTGTTTTAGTTAAAGATAGTTAAAGCCTTTTTAACTTTATTTATAGTTGGTTATTTTAGTTTATCAATTATAAATATGGTACGTATTGGCTTTCTATCTCTATTGTTTTTCTGTGTCTACTTTTCATTTTATCGGCCGGGACTTTTTGCCTATCCAGCGGAATATTACCATGAGGATACCATTGGGAAAAAAGGAAGTCCAAAAGATACTTTACGTTTGGATACTGTTTCGATCAAACGCAAATCAGCGGGGGATAAATGGGAAGAAAAAAAGGAGGAGTATAAGTCGATCTTTTTCTGGGGCGATACGAAAAATATGGTGACCTTGCCTCACCAGGGGGGAATTGCTGTCAATCTGAACAAGCTTTACAATAAATTTAGTCGAAAGGGACGGAATTCGAGAAAGCTTCAGCGTCAGTTTGAAAAAGAATATCAGCAGGATCTGATTCGCGAGGAATGGTATCCATTGACACAGGAATACAGTAAGTTGTCGGGAGATTCGTTGCGTAAATTTAGGATATATTATGAGCCTTCCTTAAAATGGCTTCGAGAGAATGATCGCTACGAGAAGATTGCTTATATCCATAAGTGTTTAACAAACTACCTCGATTCTGTAGACATTATCCATAGGCGACTTCAGTTTCCTATGGGTAATGCCAAACTTTAACTACATCGGTACGTAGACCAGATATTTTGTTTCAAAGAAGTCTTCTTTAAAGTAGCCTGAAAGCGGGTGTAATTCTGCTTTGAGCTTAGATTCTTTGATCTCTTCGGTGAGATCTCCGCCTTTTAAGTAAAGAATTCCATTAGGAATCCCGTTTTTATCTTTTTTTGCGAATTTATTCTGTATCCACGGCGTAAATTCTCCAAGTCTTGTCACGGCACGTGATATGACAAAATCATATTTGTCGTCGAGTTGTTCTGCGCGAATATGATCTGCTTCAACATTCTGGAGACCGAGTCCAGCTGCAACTTCACGTACGACCTTAATTTTTTTGCCGATAGAATCGACCAAATGGAATTTGACTTCAGGAAACATAATGGCCATTGGGATACCTGGAAAGCCTCCTCCGGTCCCCACATCCAAAATTTGTGTTCCTGGCGCGAGCTCTTGGACAAATTTGGCAATACCTAGCGAGTGTAACACATGGTGCAGGTAGAGGCTATCGATGTCTTTACGCGAAATGACATTGATTTGGCTATTCCAAAATGTATAGAGGTCGGCAAGTTTTGCAAACTGTTCTTTTTGAATATCCGTTAATTTTGGAAAATAGTTATAGATGATATCAACTGTTGGATTCAAAGCTTCGTATTTTAAAAGTAAATTATTTCCAGCTTATTTTTTTCTTTTTTCTGCTGAAGATGCCATTGATGCAAATATAGAAATAGTAGATGAAGTCTACCAAAGGCAGCCACCAAATCAGTTCCTTTACTTCTAGTTTTTTATAGATGTTGGCAAATATTATCCATTGTGCAATTAGCCTTAGGAGGTAGGCTGTAACAGGAACATACCAGTACATTGGAAAGGCAATTGCTGTTGCGATAAGTGCTATGTAAAAGCAGACTGCCGATACCAGCTGGGTGCCCAGCATGCGCTGATGTCGCTTTTTGTAAATAGTAGAGGCGCCTGAGTGTCTTGCTTTTTGCTTGTAATAGCTCTTCCAGGTCGCTTTGGGTTCTGAATAGACAATGGATTCGGCTGCCAGTGCAATATTAACGTTGGTCGGATTTGCATTTTGGTTGACAAAAAGATCATCATCGCCCGATTTAATATGCATATGGGCAGCAAATCCTTTGTTACGAAAGAAAAGGTCTTTTTTGTAAGCCATGTTACGCCCTACTCCCATATAGGCATCTCCCTTTAATGCATAGGAGAAGTAACTCATGGCGGTATGGCTGGTTTCAAATCGAATCAATAGATTTAGTAAGCTTTTTTTCTTAAAATACGGAGAATAACCTAATACAATTTCTGTTTCTGGTCTGAAAGCTGCTGCAATTTCTTTGAGCCATTGATCAGATTGTGGCGCACAATCCGCATCGGTAAACACCAGTGTCTGGTGCTTTGATGCTTTGATCCCCATACTGACTGCAAACTTTTTACCATGTTTCAAGCGAATATGTTCTTTGATATCCACAATTTTTAAATGGGGATATTTTGCTTCAAACTCATGCAATATCCAAGGCGTATTGTCTGTCGAGAAGTCATTGACAACAATTACTTCAAAATTGGGATAGTCTTGATTCAGTATACTTGGGAGGAATTCAGGAATATTATCCTGTTCATTGTGTGCACAAATAATAACGGATAGCGGTGGGAATTCAGTTCCTTCTTGTACAGGTTCAATTTGATAACTAGTCAATTTACTATATACAAATAAGATGTAGTACAATTGTATCAATAGGAAAAGACCCAATACTCCGAAAGTAATATATGGAAGATTGGCCAAAAATACGTGAAGGTCAAGCATAGCTCACAAAGATAAGTGCTTTCCGCAACTTTTTTATAGGGGAAAAATGATAATTTATTTTTGAAACATCCTGTTTGCAAATCTTTTTATAGTATTTTTGCAACGTATTCTAGGGATGAATCCGAGCTTGGGTGGAAATTAGGAAAGCTATAACGACTTTTTAAGTTTCAACTAGTTGAAAATGAGTTTTTAATTTTTTTTTACTCAAATTGCCGATAGCGCCATATCCATGGCAAATCATCCTTTAAAATAGAAATAGTCTCAGAGGAAAAATATTAATGAAATTTACGCTACAAGCACAAGATAAGTTGTCAAAAGCACGTGCAGGTGTTGTCGAAACTGCACACGGTCCCATTCAAACACCTATTTTTATGCCTGTTGGTACGGCAGGTACAGTGAAAGCAATTCATCAACATGAATTGAAGAACGATATTGAAGCACAGATTATTCTGGGTAATACGTACCACCTCTATTTACGTCCAGGGTTGAATGTATTGAATAAGGCGGGCGGATTGCATAAATTTAATGGTTGGGATCGACCTATTTTAACGGATTCTGGTGGTTATCAGGTGTATTCGTTGACGGAAGTACGTAAGATCAAAGAAGAAGGGGTTACCTTTCGTTCCCATATCGATGGATCAAAACACCTATTTACACCAGAAAATGTAATGGATACGCAGCGTATTATCGGTGCAGACATCATTATGGCATTTGATGAGTGTACGCCTTATCCATGTGATTATGGATATGCACGTCGTTCTTTGGATATGACCCATCGTTGGCTGAAACGTTGTGTGGATCGTTTCGATAGCACTGATCCACTTTATGGATATGATCAGACTTTGTTTCCGATCGTTCAAGGATCTGTTTACAAAGATTTGAGGATAAAATCTGCGGAGACTATTGCTTCGTTTAACCGCGAAGGAAATGCGATTGGTGGATTATCGGTAGGCGAGCCTGCGGAAGAAATGTATGCTATGACCGAAGTTGTCTGTGATATCTTACCACATGACAAGCCACGTTATCTCATGGGGGTGGGAACACCGGTAAATATTCTTGAAAATATTGCCTTAGGGGTGGATATGTTCGATTGCGTTATGCCAACCCGTAATGCTAGAAATGGCATGCTTTTCACACAAAATGGTATTATCAATATCAAAAATGAAAAGTGGAAAGACGATTTTTCTCCAATAGAAGCGGAGAGTGATCTGCATGCGGATCAATTTTATTCGAAGGCTTATCTAAGGCATTTGATTAAGTCGCAGGAAATTCTTGGGGCACAAATTGCTTCTTTACATAATTTACATTTTTACCTTTGGTTGGTTAATCAGGCTAGGGAGCGAATCATTGATGGAACGTTCTACGATTGGAAAAACAAAATGGTGAAAATATTGGATCAACGTTTGTAGAACTAAAGCTCAACTAAAAAATGCTGTCGTTAATCGATCGTTACATTATCAAAAAGTATCTAAGTACTTTTTTATTCACTATGGCCATATTTACTGTCGTCATGGTGGTTTTTGACGTGTCCGAACGATTGGATGATTTTTTAAAATATCATGCTCCTCTCGATAAGATTATTTTTGAGTATTATGCTGGATTTATTCCTTTTTACCTAAATTTTCTTTGTCCGCTGATCAACTTTATTGCGGTTATTTTCTTTACATCGAAGATGGCGGACCAAACTGAAATTGTCCCGATTCTAAGCGCAGGATATAGCTTCAACCGTCTGCTTCGTCCTTACATGATCGCTGCAACTTTAATCTTTATCGTTTCTCTGGTATTCAATATTTTTATTATTCCAAATACCAATAAGATGAAGGTTGATTTTGAAAATATCTATGTAAAACCACCCAAAGACAATTCGAGGGTTTCTACTCACATGCAGTTGGACAAAAACAGCTATGTTTATATAGATAATTTTGATAATACAACCAAAACTGGATACGGCTTTGTCCTTGAAATTTTTAAAGGGGATACCCTCAAGGAAAAAATGATGGCCGACCGTATTACCTGGGACTCGGTGGCCACAAAGTGGAAGATCGAAGGGTATACCAATCGTATTATCAATGGACTACATGAACGCATGGACAAAGGTGCCGTTAAAGACACAACCTTGGATATGAAACCTTCGGATTTTGAGGTACGTGATAATATGTTTACCGCCATGGATACACGCGAATTAAATATTCGTATCCATAAGGAGGAGATCAGAGGAACCGGAGTCATGAACGATTTATTACTTGAGAAATACAAACGTTATGTGTATCCATTTTCAGCTTTTGTACTGACCTTGATGGGCGTGGCTCTGTCATCCAAGAAAGTGCGTGGGGGAATAGGATTGAGTCTTGGTATCGGTATCGCGCTAAGTTTTACGTACATCGTCTTTATACAGTTTGCAAACATGTTTTCTTTGAAAGGGGGACTGCCACCGTTGATAGCCGTATTGATTCCGAATGTTACCTTCTTAATCGTAGCAATATACCTGGCGATAAAAGCGCCAAAATAATTTTTTGTTCAGTTTTCAATAAATCAGTGAGCTTGCCTTATAAAGGGAAATAATAGGTATTGCTCATCATTTCTATATACATCTATTCTAGCGAATATGACTAAAATTAAATTAAATCGGAATATTCTAATTCTGCATTTAACAATACTTATTTGGGGATTTACCGGAATTTTGGGTAGCTTGATTTCCGTATCTGCTCTTCATTTAGTGTGGTATCGTGTTGCCATAGCGTCTATCGCGCTGTTGATCTATTTCTTGCTAACCAAACAATCGATTGTAGTTTCGCGGAAACAATTTCTTCAATTTTTTATGGTGGGGGCTGTTGTTGGACTGCATTGGGTATTATTTTTTTATTCGATCAAAGTATCTACGGTATCAGTGACATTGGTTACGCTATCCTCTGTGACTTTATTTACGGCAATATTGGAGCCTATTGTGAATAAAAAGCGCATTGCGCTGTTGGATATTGTTGTTGGTATGGTAATTATTATCGGTATTTATACCATCTTTTCTTTTGAAACACATTACCTCATTGGTCTGTTGGCGGGACTTGGGTGTGCGTTTTGCGCGAGTATATTTTCAATCGCCAACGCGCGTATGGTTAAAAAATCGAGCCCAACCCTGATTACGTTCTATGAGATGATGGGAGCATGCTTCTGGATCAGTATATTGATGTTGTTTACAGGAGAGTTCAATGCTGAAATGCGCTTGGGACAGCAAGATCTAATCTATCTTTTGTTGTTAGGTGTTGTTTGTACTGCTGTGGCCTATGTCATGGGCGTTGCCGTCATGAAGGAGTTGTCAGCCTTTACCGTTGCGCTGACAACCAACCTGGAGCCTGTTTACGGTATTCTATTGGCGATGTTGATCTTTGGACAGAAGGAGACCATGAGCGGCGGCTTTTATCTTGGAGCCTGTATTGTTCTGGGGGCTGTATTCACTTACCCTTATGTAAAGACCAAATTGGAAAATAGACAAAAAGATCTTATCGTCCGGAAATTGCATTAAACAAAATAGGCAAGTCAAATGACTGGCTTGCCTACTTCGTTGACTATAGGTTATTGAAATGAAAACTCGCCAATCCCCACACTGCGTTCTTTATTGCGGTCCAGATAGATCGTAACAATTTTTCGTTCCTGCTTTCCACTGCTATAGTAGGTATAGATTTCAGCCATGACCGCTGCCGGACCTGCAAGGGTCAGGGAACCATCGTTAAAGAAATCAACTTCAATTTTGTATTTTCCCTTCAATGCTTTTTTCAATAAAAACTGTTCAGGGCCATAGCCGCCAGTAAAGTCATTGCTGAGCCTTCCTCCAATGGTTGTGGCAGGATTACTATAAAAGCATTTTTCTTGATTTGGATCAGTTACCCAAAGGTCGATATCCGTGTTTTGTGAATTCCAGTTGATGACAACTCGAATGTCAACCGGTAGGTCTGCAATCAATTTTTTGTCCACTCCTAGGATAGAGCCTGCCGATTTGTTTGCCTTAATGAGATTATTGATTTCCATAACTAATGTTTCTTCAATACCGTCATCGCGGTCGGCAGCTTCCGGGGAGTAGCTCTGGGTCAAAATCCCATATAATTGTTCTAGTGCTTCCTTGAACATACCTTTGTCTTGTAATGCAAGGGCATAATCACGGTGGCTTTGTGGATCCATTGGACGCCATTTTAATACCTTAGCTGTAATGAACAGTGCATTGTCGTAATCTCCCCATTCCCGTAACTTATAGGAGATGGTTTTGTAGAGATCTGCATTTTCAATTTGTAAGTCTGCGAGTGCACTTAAGATGAGTAAGGCTTTGTCTCGATCTCCTCTTTTGAAAAAGAAGTTTGCGACATCAAAATAAAAAGTTGGCGTTCCCATATACTGATTCCGAAGTTGGAGATAGCTTTTGTAAGGATCTTTGGATTGAATAAGGTCCTGTAAATAAGCTTGGTCTTCTTTAATTTCGGGGATGCTGATTTTTCCACGTATGTTGTTCATGGTGCTTGGCGTTTGTAGGCCAGCTACACGTCCTTCTAAGGATTGAACAACAGCGAATTCCTGAAGAACGTCCTCAGATGCGGCCGCCCTCGCCAGTTCGCCGGTTGTTGCATGGGCAGTGCTTGCATTGCCGGTTGCCGAGATGCTTTTCGCTGAGGTTCCGTCAGATGAACGCGATTCTAAGGCTAGTGTAGGAGCTGCAGGACTAGCTGCGGGACGCGACGGACTGGGTGTAACTGGAGCAACACCGGTAGCCATCTCTTCAGCAACGGCAGGTTCTGGAATTCGAATCAATTTTTTACGCTCTGGATATTTCTTTTTTTGCTGAAAATCGGTATTCCACCAGGACCGAAGCTGTTTGGTAATGTCTTGAGCCTGATCCAACAAGTCTGCTACACGTTCTTCCTTTGCTATACGTTCTTCTTTTATGAGCCGATTAAATTCGGAAAGCAATTCGGCAGGTGGAGTTATTGCATAACGTATATAATCTTCTGCAGTTTCCAGTACAATTAAGCTGGTATTTCGGGTAACAATACTGAACTGTTTACCAAGGGTTTCAATTTCTTCACGATTGTCTTCGTACTGAAGATCCAGCGCTTCAATTTTCTTTTGTGCCCAGATTTGCTGTAGATCAATTTCACCATGGTCAGGTTGCAGCGCTATACTAATCTCTTGTGGTGCTTGCTGCCCATCTCCTACAAGTACTGTGAGCTGCTTCAGTCCTGGACGTTTCCCTATGCCTGCGATAGAAAAATTGGTTTGTATCGGGGCGCCTTTTTGAGGATAAACTTCCTCAAAATCATTTTTTTCTTTTATCCCAAGGTAAATAAGGTCTATTGTATTTAGATTATGATACGCTTCAGTTATTGAGGTATTGACTAAATTGATCATCTTTCCAATATGTTTCTGGGCGATTTGTTTTAGGACACCATAGTCCGATCCACTGGATGAAGTAATGCAATAGACTGGATTGTCAAGGCTCATTTTACTTTGACCGAATGTAGAAAGTCCGTCGCTAAACAGCAGGTAATTGCTGGCCTGTATTACACCGGCCTTTATTTGGCTATAATCTGTACCGCCATCGTAATCAATTCCTTTGATGTAGTTTTTGAGATCATTCCAATTACCTTGACTTACCTGAAACGTATGCCCTTTTACAAAGCGGATGTCCAATAAGCCCAGATCAACAGTCATATTGGGGTTTTCTTTAAAGAAGAGATCTAATAGCGCGAGTTCCTTTTCGATATCTCTATTTTTACTGCTGAGCGAACGGTCCCATATAATTCCAATGCTGTGCCCCCATTTTTTCTGAGCAGGTTTTACGGAGTTGACGTTTGCATTGGCAAGAAAATAAAAGGTATTGTCATTATTTGCCTGAAATAGACCTGATGTTTCCCTGTTGTCTGTCGGCAGTTGAATGACTAAATTTCGCTGGGATTTAAACTGTTGTTTATGTAAAGAAGCTGTATAATTTTTATTTTGTTGTGAGAATGCCAAAGAACCATCTGGTTTTTCTGTGAAATCTGGCTTATGTGTATCCTGAAAGACATGAATATCCAAGGCGAAATTTTCAATGGGGGACGTATAGTTTAAGGGTAAATGATAGTAACGAGCCTGATCGGATGCTGTTGTCAGATTTTCCGAATAGCTGATCTGAACGGTGCGCTTCCCATTCGCTGGTAATGGGTAAATTCGAGTTCGAAAATTATTTCCTTCGACTTTTTCCAATAGTCCTGGGTCGACACGGCGTGTTTCTATACTTTCAAATACTTCGGTACCTTTATTTTTATCGACTGGAACTGCCTGGCGTAATTTACCGTTGATATCTAGGGCGTAGCCGCTCACGGAGACGCCTTCCGGCATAGGGAATGTCAGTTCGCCCTCGAGATCGCGATTGGTCTTATTGTCGAAGATCATTGTCATCGTCGTTTTGGCAATATTTCCAAAGATGACGACATCTACTTTGAGATCTGCCAACATCACCTTGTTTTGCTGGCCATTGTCATTTTTAATTTTTAAGCTGGGTATTTCGCGTGTAGTTCTGATCTGAGATTTCGTATCCACATTGGAAAATACCAAAATTATGAAAAGGGCAATTATGATTTTTTTCATCTTTTTATGTTTAGTAGGTGAGGTCCGTGAATACATCGATGGTTCGCGGCACAATTAGCTGTTATTTTTCTAGTGATGCACGAAAATTCAAAATTCCATAACCGCGGGTATTTAATTTTTATAGGGTGCTTTTTGCGATAGATGCAGTTTATTTAAACTTATGTTAATGATTGGCTAATATCTAGCAATTATGTTTGCATCAGTATTCGGACAGCCGGCCAAGCCTAGATTATTTAGACTAACATTACTGTTTTATCAGATACGCAAGGCAACAGAAATAGAATTTGGCTATTGGAATAAACCTGAACAGCAGTAAGCATTATTTAAAAATTTGAACAGATGAAAAAAATATACAGTGTACTGGGGATGGCCCTATTGTGTGCTTCATGTAGTAAAGATGATGTGTCGCAGATTATTGACCCGATTGTGGAATTGACCTATCCCCAAAAGGCAATAGCAACAGACCCAAAAGTATTAAGTGATATTAATGGTGTAAAAGTGTATAATGGAGGCTATGGGTCATCGATGGTCCAAGATCCTACTGATAAATCCATATTTTATCTTTTAACTGATCGGGGACCGAATATTGATGGAACTGAAAGTGATAGCAAAGTATTTGCTACTCCAGCATTTGCGCCACAGATCGGTAAATTTAGGTTAAAGGATAATACGCTGACATTGGAGTCTGTTATCGAATTAAAAAATAAAGATGGCGTGAAATTGAATGGTCTGCCAAATCCTGAAGGAAAGGGTGGTTCTGGGGAAAAAGCATTGGGGGTTGATGGTAAAGATCTAGGGAAAAGTGAGGATGGAATCGATTCCGAGGGACTAGCAAGGGCTGCGGATGGTACTTGGTGGGTCAGTGACGAATATGGACCACATATTGTTCACTTTGACGTTTCGGGAAAAGAAATCGAACGGATTAATCCTTGGTCTACGGGCAAAAAGTTGCCTTTGGTATTTGCCAAACGTCGTCCTAATCGCGGAATGGAAGGATTGACGCTTACACCAGACGGTAAAACACTGGTCGGAATCATGCAATTTCCACTGTATAATCCATCTAAAGATGCGATTAAAAATTCGTTGGCAATCCGTATTGTTACGCTGGATATTGCGAGCGGCGTCACGAAACAATATGTCTATATGATGGAGCGTACCGATTTGCAGGCTGTGAGTGAAATCGCTGCCGTGAGCAATTCAACATTTATTGTCTTGGAACGTGATGGGGAATACGCGACAGAAGCAACTCGTTCTACTGTATTTAAGAGAATTTATAAAATAGATCTTTCTGGCGCAACAGATATCTCAGATGCGAATAATACCGCAAACGGGAAATTATTTGACGGTAAAACTGTCGAGGAACTCAAAGACGCGGCTACATTGGCTAAATATAATATTAAACCAGTCAATAAAACGTTGGTTGCCGATTTAATGACTGACATCAAGGAATTGTATCCGCATGATAAAGCAGAAGGCTTGGCTGTTATTAATCCATCCCTGATTGCGGTATGTAATGATGATGATTTTGGGGTAACCGGAAAAGGTTTCTATGAGTCGAAAATATTGCCTTACATAAAGACTGTAGATAAAAACAGCATTTATTTTGTTAAGCTTAAGGACCCATTGAAATAGGGACTAATTACTGATCATAAAAAATGTCCGTTGAATTCTCAACGGACATTTTTTATGATTTTATACTTTCCAAGCTTTTGTCCTTATTGCTAAAGATTAAACGGTGGCTTGGCGTATCATTAGTATGACCTCTCTGTTGAGCGCGGCCTACTTTTAAGCATTTATTGTGGTCAGGAAGTCTTTGCTTTCAAGCTCTGAATAACCCATTAGGTATTCATCGACTTTTCGAGCACATTCGCGTCCTTCGGAGATGGCCCAAACAACAAGCGATTGGCCTTTACGGCAGTCTCCGGCAGTGAAGATGTTATCAATTGTCGTTTGGTAGTCTTTGTCATTTGCGAGGATATTTCCCTTTTCATCTACACGAACACCTAACTGTTCTAAGAGCGTATGTTCAGTATGTTGATAACCAATAGCCAGTAATACGAGGTCTGCCGGTATTTCACGGATCTCGGATTCTCCTAAGCGGGTTCTTTTTCCAAATTCATCAACTTCGTATTGAACTTCCTTGATTTTTACTCCCTTAATATGACCATTTTCGTCTTGGACAAATTCCTGGGTTTCTGTAGCCCAAAGTCTTTCACAGCCTTCTTCTTGGGAAGAGGAGGTTCCGAATGTGAGCTTGTCCATCGGCCAAGGATTGTTCTTTAGGCGATGTGTAGATGGTGTAGGTTTGCGGGCAATCTGTGTGATACTTTTTGCACGATGACGATTGGATGTACCAATACAGTCTGATCCGGTATCACCGTCACCGATGACAACAACATGTTTGTCTGTTGCCAAGATGCGGTCTTGTTCGATAGCTATTCCGCTTACTTCTTTATTCTGTTGGGTCAAAAAGTCCATAGCGAAATGTATGCCTTTAGCTTCATGTCCCGGCAATTGCATATGCCAAGGAACGGTTGAGCCGGTGGCCAATATAACTGCATCATAAGCTTTTAATTCATAAAAGCTGATGTCTTTGCCAACTTCTGTATTGACCTTGAATTCTATTCCCGATTCTTTCATGAGATTGACACGGCGATCGATCACCGATTTTTCTAATTTAAAATCCGGAATACCGTAGCGGAGTAAACCTCCAACCTGGTCATCACGTTCGAAGACGATAACATCGTGTCCAGCCTTATTGAGCTGAGCGGCAGCCGCTAGTCCTGCTGGACCAGAGCCCACGACAGCGACGCGTTTGCCTGTTTTTAAATAGCTTTTATGTGCTTTGACATAGCCTTTTTTGAAAGCGATCTCAATAATATGTTTCTCAATCTCTTCAATAGTAATCGGACTGCTATGTATACCTAATACACATGCCGATTCGCAAGGTGCCGGACATATCCTGCCTGTAAATTCGGGGAAGTTATTGGTGGAGGACAAAATCTGATAGGCCTCTTCCCATTTTCCATCGTATACGGCATCGTTAAATTCAGGGATAACATTGCCCAGTGGGCAACCTGAATGGCAAAATGGAATGCCGCAATCCATACAGCGTGCAGCTTGCTTATTGAGCTCATTCTCTGAATATCCTTTATTGAATTCCTTAAAGTGCTTTACGCGACCTTCCACAGCTTCTTTTGTCGGAAGCACGCGCTCAAATTCTTTAAAACCTGTAATTTTTCCCATGATCTGTGCTTCCTATATTATGCTTCCACTAATTTTTGACGAATGACATTTTTGTATTCTCTAGGGAATACCTTAATGAATTTATTTTTTTCTCTTGACCAGTTTTGCAGGATGAAATCTGCTCTGCGGCTATTGGTAAGCAAAATATGACGTTTCAGCAAAGCGATAATTGCGGTTTCGTCTTCACTTTCCAATGGATCCAGATCAACCATTTCCTGATTACAGTTTTCGCGGAAATCTTCGTTAATGTCGTAGATCCATGCGATACCACCGCTCATTCCGGCAGCAAAGTTACGACCCGTTGCCCCTAAGATCAGTGCACGACCTCCAGTCATGTACTCACAGCCATGGTCACCAACACCCTCAACTACAGCTGTTGCACCTGAGTTACGTACAGCGAAGCGTTCGCCGGCCTGTCCGTTGACGAATAGATGGCCGGATGTTGCTCCAAATAGTGCAACGTTTCCGATAATGATATTATCTTCCGGTACGAGAGCACTTTCTGCAACTGGATAGATTGCTAGCTGAGCTCCTGATAGCCCTTTTCCAACATAATCATTGGCTTCACCTTGTAATTCAAATGAAAGACCCTTTGTTGAAAATGCACCGAAACTTTGTCCGGCCGAACCTTCAAATTTGAAATTGATGGTATTATCAGGCAGACCTTCAGAACCGTAGAGTTTTGAAATTTCATTGGACAACATTGTTCCGATCGTACGGTCTGTATTTTTGACCTTAAAGGTGCCAAACACAGGAGTTTTGCTCTCAAGAGCTAATTTAGACTGTTTTAATAAGCCCCAATCCAAGATCATGGCCATACCGTGATCCTGCTCTTCGGTATTGTATAACGATTGCCCGGGCTCGTTGCGTTCCACGTGCAAGATGTCGGTAAAGTCAATTTTCTTTGCTTTCCAATGATCTATATTTTCACGTTTTTTTAAGAACTGGGCTCGTCCCACCATTTCGTTGATGGTACGGAAGCCTAGATAAGCCATTGTTTCACGGACTTCCTCTGCGAGAAAGGTAAATAAGTTGACAATATCTTCTGGTTTTCCAGAGAATAATTTACGCAGTTCTGGATCTTGGGTTGCAACACCTACAGGACATGTATTAAGATGGCATTTACGCATCATGATACAGCCGCCGGCAACCAATGCTGCTGTCGATACGCCCCATTCCTCAGCGCCCAATAGTGTGGCGATGATGATGTCGCGACCTGTTTTTACCTGGCCGTCCGCTTGTAATACGACGCGACTGCGCAATTTGTTTTTAACAAGTGTCTGATGCGCTTCTGCAAGGCCTAATTCCCAAGGTAGTCCAGCGTGTTTAATTGAACTGATTGGAGATGCACCTGTACCACCATCAAAACCTGCAATAAGAATGACGTCGGCATGGGCTTTTGCAACTCCGGCAGCAATGGTACCAACACCAGCTTTAGAGACCAATTTTACGTTGATTCTTGCTTGACGGTTAGCATTTTTTAGGTCAAAGATCAGCTGGGCTAAATCTTCGATGGAGTAAATATCGTGATGGGGTGGTGGTGAAATCAGACCGACACCCGGTGTCGAGTGTCTGGTTTTTGCAATCCAGGCATCCACTTTGGGACCCGGTAATTGACCTCCTTCTCCCGGTTTGGCACCTTGGGCCATTTTTATTTGTAGTTCGTCCGCTTGTGTCAGATAATTGGACGTGACACCAAAACGGGCCGAGGCAACCTGTTTAATTGCCGAGCGCATCGAATCTCCATTTGGAAGCGGTTGATAACGCAATTCATCTTCTCCACCTTCACCGGTGTTCGATTTTGCACCGATGCGGTTCATAGCGATGGCAAGGGTACTATGCGCTTCGTGGGAAATTGACCCAAAGGACATCGCCCCGGTTGCGAAACGTTTTAGAATTTCACTAGCAGGTTCTACTTGCTCCAACGGAATAGAGTTGCGATGTTTTGCAAAGTCCAACAATCCACGAAGGGTAAACATATGTTCCTTCTGCTCGTTGATTTTCTGTGCATATTTTTTATAGGTTGCGTAGTCTCCTGTGCGACAGGCCTGTTGCAATAGGTGAATCGTGTCTGGATTCCAAAGGTGGCCTTCACCGCGGCGTTTCCATTGGTAAATACCGCCTTCTGGCAATAGATTTTGGGGTGTACGGCTTTTTTCAAATCCACGCCAGTGTTTTGAGAGGGCTTCTTTGGCAAGATCATCTAATGTCATGCCACCGATACGTGAGACTGCTCCGCAGAAAAATTTATCGACGACAGATTTGTCGATGCCAAGTACCTCGAAGATCTGTGCTCCGTGGTAGGATTGTAATGTGGAGATCCCCATTTTGGAGAAAATTTTCAACAAGCCATTATTGACGGCCTTGACGTAGTTTTTCGATAATTCTGGCCAAGTGAGCTCTGTATCTAAGGTATTTTGTTCCTTCATCGTACGGATGCTCGCCAATGCCATATACGGGTTGATCGCAGTGGCACCGAATGCCAATAGGCAGGCAAAATGGTGTACTTCCCAAGCATCACCTGCTTCGACCACTAGACCTACAGCACCACGGTTACCTGTTTTGATCAAGTGGTGATGGACGGCCGAAACAGCAAGTAACGATGGTATAGCTGCATGTTTAGAGTCAATCGCACGATCTGAAAGAATTAAGACTTCAAAACCATCACGTACGGCATCATCCGCATAGCGGCACAGGCGTTCCAGACCTGCTTCCAATGATCCAGGTTTACCATCCGAGCGGAAATAAGACTGAATGGTTTTTGCTTGGAATAATCCTGTATCGATCGAACGCAATTTCTCCAGTTCTTTGGAGGTCAAGATTGGATGCGGCAACGTCACACAGTGACAGAATTTCTTGTCTTCGATCAGGATATTGCCTGCATTACCGATGAATGTTGCTAAACTCATGACCAAGCGTTCACGAATCGGATCGATTGGTGGGTTGGTTACTTGGGCAAAAAATTGCTTAAAGTAACTTGAGATATGTTGTGGTTGATCGGAAAGAATGGCCAGCGGAACATCGGAGCCCATTGAGCCTGTCGGTTCGTATCCTGTCAATGCCATCGGGGTCAGGATGGTTTCCAAATCCTCGCGGGAGAAACCAAATGTCTTTTGATATTTGAAAACGGAATCTTTGGAAAGATAGGTGTAGGTTACACGCGGTTCTTCCAATTCTTCCAGTTTGATTTTGTAATTGTCCAACCAATCGCTGTAGGGCTGCTGGTTGATCAGCTGATCTTTTACTTCTTTATCGGTAAGAATACGGCCCTGTTCCATGTCGACAAGGAAAATCTTGCCTGCTTGTTGGCGGCCTTTTTTGATGATGGTAGACTCCTCGATCGGAAGCGCTCCCGCTTCAGAAGCAACAACGACGCGGTCGTCTGAGGTTACGGCATAACGAAGAGGACGTAAACCGTTGCGGTCTAGTGTAGCACCAATATGCTTACCATCGGTGAAGCAGAGTGCTGCAGGACCATCCCAAGGCTCCATCAACGTCGCGTGGTATTCGTAGAAAGCACGTTTTAAAGGATCCATTTGTGTATTGCCATCCCAAGCTTCAGGGACCAACATCAACATAACATGGGTGAGGCTACGACCACTGTGTAAAAGAAGTTCCGCTACATTGTCGAGGCAGGCCGAATCGGACTGACCACGGTCAACGATTGGAAGTAAGATTTCCATCTCTTCTTCCGTAAAATAGGGCGATGATAAAGCGCGCATACCTGCATAAAACCAATTCAGGTTACCTGTCAACGTGTTGATCTCGCCATTGTGTGCCAGCATGCGGAATGGCTGTGCGAGGGACCATGAAGGGAAGGTATTGGTGGAAAAGCGCGAGTGAACTAAGCCAAAAGCAGATACCACACGAGGATCGCGTAAGTCAAGATAATAAGTTCCGACCTGGTATGTTGTTAATTGACCTTTGTAAATAATTGTTTTGCAAGAAAGCGATGCAAAGTAAAGCGGGAGAGGATATTCTTGTTGTTGTTTAACTTTTTGAATGATCAGGCGACGTAGTACAAAAAGTTTGCGTTCAAATTCTTCAGTGTTTGAAACGCCGTCCGGTCTGCTGACAAAAAATTGGACAATTTCAGGTTCTGCACTGAGCGCTGTTGGTCCAATACCTTCACGATTGACTGGTACTGGACGGTAGCCAAGGAATTTCATACCTCTTTCTGCTGCCGCTTCCTCAATCAAGTCCCGACATATTTTGTTCATGTCTTCTTCTTTAGGAAGAAAGACCATACCTGTGCCATAATAACCTGGCTCCTCCAGTTGTATACCCAAGTTGATACATTCTTCCCATAAAAATTCATGGGGAAGCTGGATCATGATACCTGCTCCGTCACCGCTTTCTGGGTCACAGCCACAAGCACCGCGGTGTTCCATATTTTCCAACATGGTCAATGCATCCTTGACTTGTGCGTGTGATTTATTTCCTTTGATATGGGCGACAAAGCCTACCCCACAGGCGTCATGCTCAAAATTAGGGTCGTAAAGGCCCTCCGTTTTCGGTCTCTGTTCGATCATCTTTCCTTTTCAAATAATTATGATTGCTAATATAGGAATAAAAATCGTAAATATTATAAATATTATAATGAAAATGTATTTAATTTGATTTTATCATTTCTTTTGAAGTGTTTTGTTGCTGATATTGTATTTGGTATTCGTGGCTGTTAATACAGTTTGATGCGTAGCTGAATAATGCATCATTTGGCAATATTTTTTGTGGAATATGGAAAAAGCATCCCAAGAATGCGAGAATATATATAAATTAGGCAAAGTATTGCATATCCTTTTATGCTGTATCGACATGACTTAACTAAAGAGAATGAGATGAAAATAACTGAAATTGAAATTTATCGATTAAGCATTCCTATGGAACCTTTTGTCATTGCGACAGGGACAATGGACTATGCGCAAAATACTTTTATACGTATATATACCGATGCTAATATATATGGTGTGGGCGAATGTTCTGCCTTTCCGATGATCGTTGGAGAAACACAGGATACTTGCTTAGTTCTGGCAAGAGATTTTGCAAAGATCTGGAAGGGGCGCGATCCTTTGGCCATAGAAGAGCGTTTGGCTGAACTGGATTTGTATATTGCCGGTAACAAAACGATCAAATCGGCTTTTGATATGGCCTTGTATGATTTGGCCGCCAAACATGCTGGTCTACCGCTTTATCAGTTTCTAAAAGGAACGAAACGAGAGATTACGACAGATATCACTTTAGGAATTGCGTCTCCCGAAGAGATGGCGCTGAAGGCAAAGCGTTTACAGGACGAAGGTGCGGTTATGTTGAAAGTTAAACTGGGGAAGGAGCCAAAAGCGGATATTGCACGCATTCGTGAAATACGTAAGGCTGTTGGATTCGAAATGCCTATTCGCGTGGATGCAAATCAAGGCTGGTCTTATGCGGGGGCAATAGAAGCTTTGCAGGGGCTGGAACCTTTTAAAATACAATTTTGTGAACAACCAATGCGTACCTGGGATGACGAATATTTACCGCAATTGCGCACAGAAACTATTGTTCCCGTGATGGCAGATGAATCTGTTTATTCTCACCATGACGCAGAGCGTCTCTGTAAAGCTGATGCTTGCGATTATATCAATATTAAATTTTCGAAATCAGGAGGTATTCAAGAGGCCTTAAAAATTAATCATATTGCCGCGGAATACGGCATTAATTGTATGATAGGAGGAATGCTGGAATCTCGCTTGGCTTTGGCTGCTAAGGTACATTTCGCGTATGCTGCCCCAAATGTCAAGTTTTTTGATCTGGACACATGTATGGTTGGCCATCTGGAGGATCCTGTTATCGGTGGTATTCAATATGACGGATACAAAATACATATCTCAGACCAAATTGGAATCGGGGCAGATATAGACCAAACTTTTTTAGATCAATGCGAGAAATGGATCATTTAAATTGGGAAAAAAATTATGAATAGTATGAACTGGGGAATAGGGACACAAGAGATTATTGTCTTGATTATTATCGTTATCTTTTTGGTAGCGGCCTGTTTGTTTTTCTCTAAGTTGTTGAAAAAGTAGGTTCTATATTCTTTTTTTTGATTGAATATCTTCTGTGAACTTGTTTTTCAGTTTTATAACTTAATCGGGTACTTCAACGAGTAACCTGAGAAATCCGCTGCAAAGAAATAGTATAAATCTTCACTATGATTTTGCTGGGGAAGACATTTGGTGTATATAAAAAGCAAAAGATCAAACAGACTTCGATCGAAGGAGAGGCGTCACGTTTATAATCGCAGCCTAGGAATACCATTTTTTTTACATTTGTTAAAAAAAATCTGGTCTATACGCGTTTTGAATCTCTATTGGGACGAAAATAGATTATATTCAGTACCTTTGCGATACTTATTATTTTATAAAAGTTAGAAAATATCATGAGTACTCAAAAAGGACCTATTTCTCAATTTATTGAGCATAATTACCGTCACTTTAACGCAGCTGCATTAGTAGATGCTGCAAAAGGTTACGAGGAACATCTATTGGATGGTGGAAAAATGTTGATCTCTTTGGGAGGTGCAATGTCTACTGCTGAATTGGGTGTTTCTTTGGCAGAAATGATCCGTCAAGATAAAGTACACTTTATTTCTTGTACTGGTGCTAATTTGGAAGAGGATGTGATGAACCTTGTGGCACACTCACATTACAAAAGAATCCCGAATTATAGAGATTTGACAGCTGAGCAAGAAAGAGAGTTATTGGATAACCACTATAATCGTGTTACAGATACTTGTATTCCGGAAGAGGAAGCTTTCCGTCGTTTGCAGAAACATCTTGAAGATGTTTGGCATGCTGCTGAGGCTAAAGGTGAGCGTTACTTACCACATGAGTTTCTTTATCAGGTTGTTAACTCTGGTGTGTTGGAGCAATATTATGAAATCGACCCAAAAGATTCTTGGATTGTTGCTGCTGCTGAGAAAAATTTACCGATTGTATGTCCAGGATGGGAAGATTCAACGACAGGTAATATCTTCGCTTCCAATGTGATCAAAGGTAAATTGAAAGCGAGTACGGTTAAATCTGGTATTGAGTACATGATTTACTTGACAGAGTGGTACCGTAACAACTCAGCAGGTAAAGGTGTTGGATTTTTCCAAATCGCAGGTGGTATTTCTGGTGACTTCCCAATCTGTGTAGTTCCGATGATGTATCAAGATCTTGAATGGGAAGAAGTACCTTTCTGGGCTTATTTCTGTCAAATTTCGGATTCAACAACTTCGTATGGTTCTTACTCTGGTGCTGTTCCAAACGAGAAAATCACTTGGGGCAAATTAGATATTGATACGCCTAAATTTATCGTAGAATCTGATGCGACGATCGTTGCGCCATTAATCTTCTCGTATATCTTAGGTCATTAATCTTTTTGACATACAGAAAGGAGCGATTCTTCGCTCCTTTTTCTTTTCCCTTTTCTTCTTTATCTTTACTGTCTAATATTTCTTTTCCCGATGAGCAATCTTACAACAGATAATCCCGTTGCACTTCAGACCTTAATGGATGAAACAATCTTTGGAAATGGTTTTGATTTTCAAGCAGATCTGTCTCCACATCCTATGCAGGAGGAGAACGGTGCTCATGCGCAAGTAGCTGTTGTACAAGCATTATCGGAAATGAAGGATACCTCGTATGTGGCCGTGGGCTTAGGTGCAGAGAAAGCCGCTGAAGCGATTGAGTCCGGCAGGGGCGGCGATACTGTTAACCATCTGGAGGTATTGGGCGGTGAGTTTATATATCAGGGAAATAAGGATCAAGGAGTACTTTTTATTTTGCGTTACGAGCAATACCCTTACTTTTCTCCCGCCGCATTAGACGCTTTTGAAAAAACAATTGGTGCTTTGAAATTGACCAAAGAGACCGTTGCGGTACTCAATTTGGCAAATCCCCATAACCCGAATGATTTTAAGCGTATTATGCAGTTTTTCCAACCAACTAAGATTATATTGTTGGGTGTGGAACCCGCGTCTTTGAAACTTCCATTTATTGAACATAATTCCTACATGAAAGGCCGTATTGCGACGGTTTTTAATACGTTCAGTTTTGAAGAGATGTTTGTTGATGTGAATAAAAAGAAGCTGTTCTGGAATGAATTTAAGACCTTTATTGTTTCTTGATTTTTTTATCAGAAACTTGTTATGAATAAAATTGGGATTTAAGAGGGAATGTGAGCTCCTAAACCCCATCTATTATTTAATCTTCTTTGTTATTAATTTGGCAAGGGACTTTGCAGTTTTAGCGTAACCCTCGGCTATTCTGTCATTAGTATTGGGTATCCCGACGAAATCAAAATCTCCAGAAAGAACTTTCATTTTTTGTGCAAATGTACTGCATGGCGACACCATCACTAAGGTCAGCATTAGATAAACTGCTAAGAAAACTTTTTCATTATTTTTATTGGGTTAATAGTTGCCAAATATAAGTTTTATTACAGAATATATATATCGTAATGCTTATTTTTGAGGTGTAACTTCATGGAAAAATCGTAGCCCACTGCAGAGTGAGGAGCACGGTCGATAAAGCGAAATAACAAACAAAAACTAAATTTGAAGAAGATGCTAGAACTTGTATTTGCAACCAATAATGCCCATAAATTAGAGGAAGTCCAAGCGATCGTGGGGAGTGCTTTTATCATTAAGAGCTTAAATGATATTGACTGTAACGATGATATTCCAGAGACGGGAGTGACCTTTGAAGAAAATGCCCAGCAGAAAACGGACTATTTGGTGAACAAATATGGTCTTTACTGTTTTGGAGATGATTCAGGCTTGGAAATTGATGCATTAAATGGCGAGCCTGGAGTTTATTCAGCACGTTATTCCGGATCGAGGGATATGGAAAAGAATATTGATCTTGTCCTGAAAAATTTAGGCGATAACCCCAATCGTACAGCGCGATTCAAAACAGTTATTTCACTATATTTGAATGAGCAGCAGCACTTTTTTGAAGGAAGTATAGAGGGAAAAATTATTGAAGAGCGTAGGGGTATTGATGGTTTTGGTTATGATCCCATTTTTATTCCGAATGGCTATGATAGAACGTTTGCCGAAATGACAGCTGCGGAAAAAAATAGCATAAGCCATCGCGCGATTGCTGTCGGTAAACTTGCTGAATACCTAAAAACAAAATAGGTTATATTAAGGAACCCATTTGGGTTGTAAAATAGAAATTTCCATTTATCTGAGGTAGGGAATGAGCACATCTGATAGGATCAGCAGATAGCCTTAAACACAAAAAAGCAGCGCAAAACAATTTGTTTTGCGCTGCTTTTTTGTGCGACTCAGTATTGGCCGGTTATTTAGCTTTTACTTTTGTCTGTGTACTATCTTGTGCAGGTATTATCGTCGATTTATTAGTTGTTGAGTCGGACTTTGCAGCAACTTTGTCGGTTGCGGTCTTTACATTTGTTTTTGTAGCGTTGGCTTTAGTCGTTGTTTCAGATGGTTTAGCTGTTTTGGTAGCAGCGCTTGTTTTATTGTTTGTAGCGTCTACCTCTTTTTCTTTCTCGGGCGTTTCGTTCGCACCAGCTTTATTGGTGGCACCTTTTTGAGGGGTAGTTGTTTTATCACCTTTCTTAATAGACTTCATTGTTCCAGATTCTTCACCTTCTGGTGCCGCCGGAACCGTAAATGATGCTTTTGAAAGATCTCTTTTTCGATTTAATAAATCATCTTTTGATTTAGGTCGATCTTCGGGGCGCCAGATGAAATTCGGAAGAAACTCCTTGTCGGCCGTGACTTCAGCAATAGGATATACTTTGCCATCCACTTTCCGAATAGATACATATTCCTTCAGCTTATTATCTTCCATCAAGATCTTAAAACGGCTGCTTCGATCATGGATAAGCTCAGTTGTTACATTGGTCTTTTCATCAATATTGTAGAAGATATTTTCAGCGTTGCCATCAACAAACAGACGTTCCATACGGTTATTGGTGAAAAAGCTGGTAATCTTCCGACCTTTAATCTGATTGAATTTTAATGAGTCGCTTGTTGCGTTTACCATGAAAGCGTTACCGACAAGTAGTGAATTGTCTAATTTTTGATTCTTTACCTGTAGGAATATGGTATCTCCAGAGATTTGTGAGTTTTCGGCCCACATCATTGGTTTTCCCATTAGTCTGAACATGGAATCTTGCATACCATAATACATAGAATCTGCTACAGCTTGCAGGTCCGATTTAAATAATCGGGCATTATAATATGCCTTTATAATCCGTGTTTTGGCCGTATCCTGGGCGAGAGAATCCCGATTACCCTGCTGGGCATTTTTTAAAGCTGCGCCCATCAGTTTATCGGATTCACCGCCTTTCGGGATGATCGCTTTTTTACGCAATACACTATCAGCCTTAAGGTTTTTTTCAATTTCTATCTTGTTTTGATCACCGACAATAGCTGGTGTTTTCTTTGCTGCAATCGGTTTCTTATTTGTCAGGGTATCTTGTACTTTTTTAATGCTCTTTTCAAGAACCGGTTTGCCGTTGTCTTTTTTAGGCAAACTGTCGATTCCCTTGTGAAGGTTATCTTTTATATTTTCTAATGTACCCGTGGAATCAACTGTTGTTGAGCTGGAATCCTGGTCACCATAATCGACCTCATTGTCGTCCTCAATAGCCCCGCCTTCACGATTCAATTTAAAATCTTTTGCAATATAATCTCGGCGAAATATCATCTGTGAGAAGAGCGTGTCGGCTGTCATAAAAACAGAATCTACCTGTGCGTCAGCCTTAAGTGGTTTATTATTGCCGCTTTTGATATTTTTACCTGGATGTTCCTTTTCTTCTAGAGCAACTTGTGATGTGGTTTTATTTGATTTGAGGTCATCTTTGCGTTGTTCTTTTTCAATCTTCTTTAATTCTTTAGCTTCATTTTTTAGCTCTTTCTCCGACTTTTGTTGGACAGGAGACAAAGAAGATACAGAATCTTTTTGTGTTGAATCTTTTTTAACAACCGAAATGATCAGTGGTTTGTCTGTCATCGTAATGGATTCATTCCTCCCGTTGTACAAACCAAATCCACCATAGGCGTAAAATTTGTCTAAAGTATCAACAAAGACCACATTTTTTACGGCTTTACCGATTCCCACTTGTCTATCGTAGAATAGGCTGTCACCCTTAAGAAACTTTGTCCCTTCTGTATAAAGGTTGTTTTTAGAGAAATAAGCCTGGCCCGTTGCCATATGGTATCGGCCTTTTTCAGTATACAGGTTTTCCCCTTTATTTCCCTTGATATTGGTAGGCCCATAGAAATCAGTAATACGTGTATTACCATTATATTTCATGGAGTCCGTGTAGACTTTTACATTGGTTGATCGGACCACAACTTTTTGATTGAAATAAGATTCCCCTGTATTTTCGAAATAAGTAGCTCGCTGGCTTGTAATTGTATCGCTTCCGGATAGAATACGCCCGCCACTGTAATAATTACCGATTTTACTTCGCATATTATAGACAAGATGATCGGTTGTCAGTATAGAGCCACTGGTGCTGACCATTCGTACAGCGCCCGTAAGTGTAGCGAGCTGCATGGCCGCTTCATAGTGTAATTTATTGGAAAATATCTGCGTACCGTCGGGTTGAGTAATGATTACATTTCCAAAGGCTTCAAAAAATTGTCTACCAATGTTGTCTTTGTGTAAATAGCCACTATCTGATGATAGTGTTGAGCCTACATGTTCATAGACTGGGCGGTAAAAGAGGATATTGCCGTCTTTTCCAGTAATAATATGGGATGATGAAAGAAGCTTTAGTTCATCCTGTTTCTGCGCTTGGACCGACAAGCCAGTTAAAATAAATACAATAAGTGTATAAATGTATTGTTTCACAAGGGCAAAAATATGGATTTTAATTGCTACTTCACTGGATTTCACAAATTTTAAGACTTGAATTTATCATTCGGACAAAATATACCGTAACTTTGTTATATGAATGTGCTGGAAAGACTAATGGGCTATATTGAAAAGGAGCATTTGTTGATGCCTCATGATAAAATATTGCTTACGGTGAGTGGGGGGAAGGACTCGATGTTAATGGCACATTTATTTGCAAAAGCAGGGTATACGATTGCTATTGCACATTGCAATTTTCAATTAAGGGGGGCGGAATCGGAAGCGGATGAAGCTCTAGTCAGAAAATTTGCAGCGGAAAATAATGTTCCAATATACGTGAAGCACTTTGATACACTAGCTTACGCAAAGGACCATCAGATTTCGATTCAAATGGCGGCACGGGAACTTCGTTATGCTTGGTTTGAAAAATTGCGACATGAGCTGCAGTTCGACCGAATTGCAGTAGCTCAGCATCTGAACGATCATATCGAAACGGTACTCCTAAACCTTTCACGTGGAACCGGTCTCCAAGGACTCCAGGGTATTTTCCCTATCAGAGAGCGTATCATCCGACCACTGCTTTTTCTGAAGGCAAGCGAAATTGAACATTTTGTGAATATGTATGGGATTGCTTATCGAGACGATCAATCCAACTTTTCAACAAAATATGCACGTAATAAAATAAGGATTGATATCATCCCACATTTTAAAAAACTTCAGCCAGATTTTGAAATGGTCTTCGAGCAGAATATCAATCATTTTAAGGAATCTTACCAGCTGTTGCAGCAATTTGTGGAGCCCATTCGGAGAAAACTGTTTTACCCTATAGATGAGGGTTGGGGAGTTCGGAAAGAAGATCTGGAACCCTATATGGATAATTTGCCTTTGCTCTATGAGCTGTTTTCGGCTTTTAATTTCTCAAAGCCGGTGCTAAGTGATCTTCAGCAAGCTTGGTCAAGAGAATCGGGTCGTATTTTTCAATCCGATGCCTACCATATGCTCTTGGATAGAAATGAACTTTTTATTCGTGAAAAGGAATTTATTTCACCCGATGAGGCTTTGATCACCTCCGAAACCTCGACTGTGGAGTGGAAACACTATTGTTTTCATGCCAATGTTTCTGCGGATCTAGCTATTGTCAAAGCGAGTGGGGTTGCAAAGCTGGATTATGATGTATTGGTTTTTCCGCTTACGATTCGTTCGTGGAAAGTTGGTGATAGCTTTTATCCTTTAGGTATGGAAGGGCGCAAGAAGTTGAGTGATTTTTTTATCAATAAAAAGATCAGCTTATTTGAAAAGGAAAATATTCCGATCGTGGTGAATGGAAATGGAGATATCCTTTGGGTAGCCAATTATCGCATGGACAATCGTTATAAAATTACCGCCAATACAAAAAAAGTCCTTACTTTAGTTTGCAGAACTGATTAACAAGAAAAATTGTTGCTGCTAAAAATGATGGAATGATCCTGAATGATATAAAATCTATTGAAGCAAAAATGATACTAATGAGGAGTTCAAATAATAAGAGACAATGGTGCGAAGTCTCCAAATTAATAGCTAAATCTTAAGTAAATGAAAGAAGGTGTACTCTATTCGGAAAATCAATATTTAGGTCGTGACCGCGTTTGGATCAGTGTGCGTTTAGTGCTCGTACTTTTTTGCTTTACGGCATTTTATTTGAATTTAGACCATTTGATATCGAGCCAATTGTTCTTTATTGTAGGAGTAGGTATTATCATCACGTCTATTGTCATGATGTATATGGTATTATTCCGTACGGAAGTATTTCAAGACCATATACTTATTAGTGGACTATGGTCTACTCGAGTCGTCAAAATCGATCTTGCTTCTATTAAAAAAATAGAGAAGGCGCCATATAGCACATTCTTTTTCAATAATCCAGTTTATAATCTGCATACAAAGGGAAAGATTAAATTCTTTGCTGGCGGCAAAAATGCAGTTTTTTTAACGGATAAAGATGGTCTTACTTATGTGTTGGGTACACAGCGCCAGGAAGAGCTTTATCGAATTATTATGGAAACAAAAGCGCGATTAGGAAAGTCTTAAAATTTGTTAATAAATTCTTATCTGACATTTTAAAGACAACAGTTTATCGGGTTATTGGTTAAATTTGAGAAAATAGCAACGAATTAACTATGGCATTTTTAAAATTTATACTTATTACATTCGCTGTTTACTTTGTAGTAAGATTCTTATTTAGATTATTTTTACCATTTGCAATGCGTAAAGCAGCTGAAAAGTTGATGAAAAAGGCGCAACAGCAGGGGGGATCATACGGTAGCCAAGGATCAGGCGGTACCTTTTATTATGAATTTAATGGTCAAGGGCAACAGGAAAGTAAAAGGTCTCAGCCCGAAGGTAAAGTACATGTCGATTATATTCCACCGAAAGAAAGCCCTGAACGCAAGGGAACTGAAACCGCTGGTGAGTTTGTGGATTTTGAGGAAATAAAATAATTTTTAGCAATCCAAATAGCGTATCTTTGTGCTATGTGGCTGAAGCAACTTTCTGTTCTAAATTTCAAGAATTACTCGGAATCATCTTTGGAATTTCTCCCCGAGGTAAATGCGTTTACAGGCAATAATGGTGTTGGTAAAACCAATCTTTTGGATGCGATTCACTATTTATCACTCTGTAAAAGTTATTTCAATCCAATTGATTCGCAGCATATCAAATCAGGCAATGACTGGTTTATGGTACAGGGTGAATTTGATAAAGAATCCAATAGTGATTTCATTTCTTGTAGCCTTAAAAAAAATCAGAAAAAGCAATTTAAAAAAAATAAAAAGGATTATCCCCGACTGGCTGATCATATCGGCTTATTTCCTTTGGTCATGGTATCCCCAAACGATAGCATCATTGTCACAGATGGGAGTGAAGAGCGTAGAAAGTTTGTGGATAATGTGATTTCCCAAACAGATAATAAATATTTAGATACCCTGATTATTTATAATAAGTTTTTAGCCCAACGTAACAGTCTCCTTAAACAAGCACGTCAAACCAGTGTATTGGATCTTGGCCTAATCGAAATTCTCAATTTTCAACTTGAAGAAGTTGGAAATATTATTTTTCAAAAAAGAAGGTCTTTTATGGAGGAGTTTCAGCCGGAGTTTGACCGACACTATCGGTTCCTCACCGAGGATGCAGAGTCTGTTCAATTACACTATGAATCGCCTTTAATGACAGATTCGTTTCTAAATATTTTGGAGAAGAATTTGGAACGTGACCGTATGCTGGAACGCACAACGCAAGGAATACATAAAGATGATCTGATCTTTACCATTCACGGTGGAATGCCCTTAAAGAAGTTTGGTTCTCAGGGCCAACAAAAATCTTTTCTAATTGCTTTGAAACTTGCACAATATTCTTATCTCCAGCAGAAAAAGGGTTTTAAGCCCTTACTTCTTTTGGATGACATCTTTGATAAACTTGATGATCGCCGTACACATAAATTGATGCAGATGGTTTCAGAAGATGATTTTGGACAGATTTTCCTGACAGATACGGATTCCGTGAGAATTCAGCGAATCTTTGACGAAATCAGCCGACCTGTTCGTATATTTGATATTGAAGGAGGACAAGTCAATGTATAAGAAGCAAACTAAAAAAAGCCTAGAATTCATTCGGTCAAGCGACGATATGACAATTAAGGAGGGGGTTGAGCGTCTTCTTGAGGCTTATAAACTACGAAGAAAATTTGATGAAACTTCGATCGCATCTGTTTGGCCTCAATTGATTGGTAAAGCTATTGCTAATCGCACACAGCAGCTATATGTTCGTGATAAAAAACTGTTCGTACGTGTAGAGTCTGCTGTTATTAAGAATGAATTGGCGCTTATGCGAAGACAAATTCTAGGAAGGGTAAATGAATATGTAGGTCACGTCATTATTGAAGAAGTCGTGATTTTATAAAACCTCCTTTCATGTTAGATCAGCTCTTTCAAGATTTTTTTCCTATTTCTGAGGCTAGTGCCTTAAAACTCTTCTCAAACTTCGAGCGTATTGAATTAAAACGAGGTGAATATCTGATCAAGGTGGGCGATTATTCTTCCAATCTGTTTGTGATAGAATCCGGATTAATCCGTCAATATGCTTGGTCAAAAAAAGGAGAGTTTACGCAATGGATAGGTACAAGGAATCATTTTGTGACAGATCTTGCTTCTTTCATTTTTGACAAGGCCTCCATATGGAATTTCCAATGCGTTAGCGATTGTACGGTATACCGTTTGTCAAAGTCCGATTACCAGCGAATGGAATCCGAAATTGTGGAATGGAATAAATTTGAGAAGGCTTTTTTGGCAAAATGCTTTTGTACTATGGAGCAGCGAATCTCAGATTTTATTTGTCTAACAGCGGAAGAAAGATATGTCCAATACTTTGAACAACATAAATTATTATTTCAACAAGTTCCCCTTCAATATATCGCCTCCGTGTTGGGTATGAGCCCAGAAACCTTGAGTCGTATTCGAACAAAAATAAGTTCTTGATAAAAGTCAAGAGCGAGCTGCATGTCTTTTTCTAGTTTTGTCTTGTAGCTGTTAACGAACAGCCTGCTTAATCGAACACGTAACCAAAATTTTGTGTATTTATACATTTATATGGTTCATATTAAGCTTGGAGTAGTTTGTTTGCAGTTGTAATAATTGAAATTAAGATAAAACTAGAATAGCATCACATGTGCTTTATCGTTATTTGAAGACAGGTGAAGAAGCTTGAGCTATTTTGTCATTTCAGCAATAAAAAAACAAAATGAAAAAGATTGAAACGAGTATTCTCATTGATGCAACAGCAGAAGAGGTTTGGCAGGTATTAATTGAATTTAAGGCTTATTCCCAATGGAGCCCAACAATCAAACAGTTTGAAAAGCAACCGGTAGTCGGAAAACGCTGCAAAGTCCTTTTAGAACAACCAAACGGATTCAAGATCAAAATGAATCCAAAATTCCTGTCTATTGAACAGCATAGCGAGCTGCGCTGGAAAGGAGATTTATTCTTTCCAGGTATTTTTGATGGCGAGCATTATTTTAGGTTAGAACAAGTGGGAGCTTCACAAGTTAGATTTGTCCAAGGTGAATTTTTTTCTGGATTGCTGGTTCCTTTTCTGGGAAAACTACTGATAGAAACAAAGCGCGGATTTGAACTTTTCAACATAGCGATAAAAAGGCGGGTGGAGTATCGTTCTTAACTTTCCACAGAGATCTGTTAGTATAGTTTATTTATAAACACGATATTTAGCGAATTTGTCGATGAATGTTATCTTATACACATTTTTATGTGTATAACCCCCTAGTTTTACACATTTTGTTACTTTTTTGAATCCTTTCGGTTTGCGTTATTAACAATTCGATGTTGATAAGTGGTCGGTTATGCACATTTTGTGTTAATATGTCCATGTCAACAGACTACTTATTAACATTTCTTATGTTAATAAGTAGTTTATTTTGTTGATAAGTATGTTGGTGGGCGTAGTTTATGCACAAATTACCAACAATGCTGCTGCTGGGAATTTTGCAAATAGGTTAATAAGGGGAGTTTCTATTGAAAGTTGGTTTTTATAGGAATTGCTCCAAATCACCTTTTCCTTCACGAATAACATCAAAAGTTCCTTCGGTAACATCGACCACGGTAGATGCGACATTATCGCCATAACCGCCATCTATAACAGCATCAACTAGATCTTCGTATTTTTCGTGAATTAATTCAGGATCAGTAGAATACTCAATAATTTCATCTTCATCGTGAATGGAGGCTGTCACAATAGGGTTGCCTAATTGTTTGACAATTTCACGAACAATATTATTGTCTGGAACACGGATACCCACAGTCTTCTTTTTGGAACTTAGGAGCTTAGGTACTTTAGTTGTTGCATTAAAAATAAAAGTAAAAGGTCCAGGTAAGGCTTTTTTTAATACACGGAAAACGGAGGTATCGAAGGATTTTGTGTATTGCGAAATATCTGTTAAATCATAGCATATAAATGATAGATTAGCCTTTTCTGGTTTTAGCCCTCTAATTTCACATACTCGTTCTATGGCTTTTTGTTGCGTGATATCACAGCCAATACCATATACGGTATCGGTAGGGTAGATGATTACACCACCACGTCGAAGAATATCAACCGCCTGTTCTATTGCCTTGGGGTTGGGGTTGTCGTTATATATCTTAATAAGCATTTTCTATTGTTGTTAAGTACCTGAATTAGGTTTGATCTCAAGCCCTATTGAAGGATGCCAATTGGGCAATGGTTACTATCTGTCTTCAGATACGCTATATCTGAAAGAACAACAGCCAAAATATTTTGTTTTGGCTGTTGTTCTTTATATTAAAATTCTGCGTTTTTCGGTGTGCGTGGGAACGGAATGACATCGCGGATATTGGTCATTCCTGTCGTGAATAAAACGAGGCGTTCAAAACCTACGCCAAATCCAGAATGTGGTACCGATCCAAAACGGCGTGTATCCAAGAACCACTCCATTTCTTCTGCGGGAATACCAACTTCAGCCATACGATCAAGTAAACGATCAAGATTTTCTTCACGCTGCGAACCACCGACCATTTCACCAATACCTGGGAAAAGAATATCCATGGCACGTACGGTGTTTCTTCCTTGCGCATCCGGCTCATTTTGCTTCATATAGAAGGACTTGATTTCGCGTGGATAGTCTGTTAAGATAACAGGTTTCTTGAAGTGTTTTTCAACCAAATAGCGTTCGTGTTCCGATTGTAAATCTGCCCCCCAATCATCAATTAAATATTTGAATTGTTTCTTTTGGTTTGGTTTGCTACGCTTTAATATTTCAACAGCATCGGTATAGGTAACGCGTTCAAAATCGTTTGTTAATACGAAATTTAATTTCTCAACAAGGTTTAATTCTGAGCGTTCTGCAGCGGGCTTGGATTTTTCTTCTTCCAACAAACGATTTTTGAGGAACTCGATTTCTTCTGGACAAGTTTCCAAAGCGTATTTGATGACATATTTCAGCAAAGCTTCGGCCAAGTCCATATTGTCTTCTAATTCATAGAAAGCCATTTCGGGTTCGATCATCCAAAATTCGGCTAAGTGACGTGTTGTATTTGAGTTTTCCGCTCTAAATGTCGGACCGAACGTGTAGATGTTTCCAAATGCCATGGCACCAAGCTCACCTTCCAGTTGTCCCGATACCGTAAGGTTCGTCGATTTTCCAAAGAAGTCTTCCTTGAAATCGATATCTCCATTTTCTTTGCGTGGCGGGTTTTTTAAATCCAAGGTTGTAACCTGAAACATTTCTCCAGCACCTTCCGCATCCGAACCTGTGATGATTGGTGTATGCATGTAGACAAAGTCGTTTTCCTGAAAAAACTTATGTACCGCAAATGCTAAAGCATTACGCACCTTGAATACCGCATTGAATGTTCCGGTACGGAAACGCAAATGCGCAATTTCACGTAAAAATTCTAAGCTATGCTTTTTAGGCTGTAATGGATATTTTTCGGGGTCAGAGTCGCCAATAATGCTTACCTCGGTAGCTTTAACTTCAACTTTTTGCCCTTTACCCAATGATTCTATCAATTGACCTTTTACGCGGACTGCTGCTCCAGTGGTGATACGTTTTAAGATATCTTCAGGTGTATTTTCAAAATCGACAACTGCTTGAATATTATTGATTGACGAACCGTCATTGATTGCTATAAACTGATTGTTGCGGAAAGTTCTTACCCAACCTTTAACAACGACCTCTTTGCCAAATTCTGTGGCATTCAATAGTTCCTTTATTCTTGTGTGTTCCATCTTAATTTTTGGAGATTGACTTGTAAAAGATGCTTTGTTAAAAAAGCAATACAAAAATAAGCTATTCTGTTGGTTTATTGGCTATAAATGTTGATTTAATTCACTTTATGAAGGTTCGTTAACCTCATAAGGAAAATATATTTTGAAATAAAGACAGGTGAAAACTCAAACATTGGGAAATGGCACACAGCTCGTTTTGCTATGGAATATAGGTTTGCTAAGAAGAGAACTTTTTGTTTGTGTCGCGAACGATACGAAGATTAGAAACAAAAAACGCGGACTAGTTATAGTCCGCGTTTTTTGTTATGATGATTAAAGGAATTAACCTTTCAATACTTTCGTTACCAATTCAGCAGCTTCTTTCAATAAGATTGCAGAATAAACTTGTAAACCGGACTCATCAATTAATTTTTTCGCTTCTTCAGCATTTGTACCTTGAAGGCGAACGATGATTGGAACAGGGATGTTACCGATTTCGCTGTAAGCATCAATTACACCTTGAGCAACACGGTCACAACGAACAATACCACCGAAGATATTAATCAAGATCGCTTTTACGTTAGGGTCCTTTAAAATGATATTGAAACCAGCTTTTACAGTTTCAGCATTTGCAGTACCACCTACGTCCAAGAAATTTGCAGGTTCACCACCAGCTAATTTGATGATATCCATTGTAGCCATTGCTAAACCAGCACCATTTACCATACAACCTACGTTACCATCTAATTTAACGTAGTTTAGGTTTGATTCACCAGCTTCAACTTCTGTTGGATCTTCCTCCGTTACGTCACGCATAGCAGCGTAATCTGGGTGACGGTATAAGGCGTTCTCATCAAGATTTACTTTCGCATCAACTGCTAAGATCTTGTCGTCTGAAGTTTTTAATACCGGATTGATCTCAAACATAGAAGAGTCTGTAGAATCGTATGCTTTGTAAAGAGCGGCAACAAATTTCACCATTTCTTTATGCGCAGCACCAGAAAGACCAAGATTGAAAGCAATTTTACGTGCTTGGAATCCTTGTAAGCCTACTTTTGGATCGATTTCTTCTTTGAAAATCAAGTGTGGTGTTTTTTCTGCAACTTCTTCGATATCCATACCACCCTCTGTAGAGTACATAACAATGTTACGTCCTTTAGCACGGTCTAATAATACAGACATGTAGAATTCTTTTGTTTCGCTCTCGCCTGGATAATAAACGTCTTGAGCTATCAAAACTTTGTTTACTTTTTTACCTTCAGGTCCAGTTTGAGGCGTAACTAATTGCATGCCAATGATGTCAGTTGCTCTTTGTTTGACTTCATCTAAGTTCTTAGCCAACTTGACACCACCACCTTTACCACGGCCACCAGCGTGAATTTGAGCTTTAACAACAACCCAATCAGAATTGTAGTCTTCTTTCATTTTTTTGGCCGCTTCCACAGCTTGCTCTGGAGTATCTGCTACGATACCTTCCTGTACGCGCACACCAAAGCTCTTTAGTATTTGCTTTCCTTGATATTCGTGAATGTTCATTTGCAAAAATATTTGGCGTAAAAATATAATTTTTTGGGGGATAAGACAAGGGATAAGTTGCTCTTTTATCTATTTTTTGACATTTAGGCAAAATAAAATGGCTGGAATAGAGAAATAACAGCTTATTTATTCAAACGCGTGGTATCGTAAATTTATTTATCTTTGTCCTATGATGTTACATGCCAAAGGAATTCACAAAGCTTATGGGTCATTACCAATTTTAAAAGGTGTTGATATCGCTGTTGAAAAAGGGGAAATTGTCAGTATCGTTGGTGCCTCAGGAGCTGGTAAAAGTACGCTGTTACACATCATTGGTACATTGGATAAAGCCGATCAGGGGTCGGTATTCATAAATGGTGTTGATGTTCAAAAATTGAGTGCTAAAAAGCTGAGCGCCTTCCGAAATGAACATATTGGCTTTGTTTTTCAATTTCACCATTTGTTGCCCGAATTTACCGCATTGGAAAATGTCTGTATTCCTGCTTTTATCCAAGGAAAAGGAAGATCTGAGGCAGAAGCTAAAGCAAAGGAATTGTTGGAATTGTTGGGCGTTTCTCACCGTATTGACCATAAACCGGCTGAAATGTCGGGTGGTGAACAACAACGTGTTTCTGTGGCCCGTGCCTTGATCAATGATCCTTCCATTATTTTGGCAGATGAACCTTCAGGTAATCTCGATTCGGAAAATGCTGCCGCTTTACATCAATTGTTTTTTGATCTTAGACATCAATTTCAGCAGACATTTATTATCGTTACCCATAATGAGGAGCTTGCCCGAATTTCGGATCGAACGATTCATATGCGCGATGGGTTAGTCGTGTAACAGTAATCCGGATTATAACTATATTTTTAATGAAGAAAATACTCATAACTTTCGGAACCAGACCTTTGGCGATGCGTATCGCGAAAAGACTTGGTGCTGATTTCGAAATAGTATATGCAAGTTCAGAAGATATTCCCGAATTGCTTTTAGCATCGGGGAAATATGCCAAAATTCCGAAAGGCCTTCTTCCAACTTTTGCACACGAGGTGCTCAAATTAAGCTTAGACCAACAGGTTGATTATGTGCTGCCTTTAGGTGGTTTTGAACTGGAACCATTGGCTGCAGCCAAAGTTTTATTTGAGGAATATCAGATTTCAGTTCTTGTCCCCGATAAGGATCTGCTTGAAGCTATTCCTGTTATGGAAAATCCACCAGCTGATTTGCCTTATAGACTTCTGTCCAAGGGCAACGATTTATTGAACTCAGCGACTTTCGAAAGATCACTGGATGGATTGTTTGTTGCTTCGGATTCCGGGGAGGATTTAGCATTAATTTGTGTGTCCAAATAGAATCTTATTTTTGTGGTTAGTGTCATTAAGGTTTTAACCCTGTCGACACAGCCCTTAATTTTAAGCTTTTACATATCATGATGTTCCCAGAAGAAAAAAAGGTATATGTTTTTGAATTAGATGACGTTGTTTTTCCTAAAAAGGATTACTTACTTCAAGTATATTATCTTTTTGCTAATTTTATAGAATTTACAGAGACTGTTCCGGCTCAAGCAGATTTGGTTCAATTTATGAAAAATCACCTCGAGCATCAAGGTGAGAATTTATTGTTCGAACATGCGCAGCAAACTTTTGGATTTGATCAAAAATATAAGGAGAATTTTGAGCGGCTTCATGTCAATGCAATTTTGCCGCTACGGTTACATTTGTTTGATCATATTCATACGCTGTTTAGGCAGTTAAAAGCCGCAGATAAACATGTTTGTATTTTGACGAAAGGAAATCCGCTAGAACAACTCAATAAAGTCAAATTTGTGGATTGGGGTGAATATGGGGATGATATAAAAGTTTACTTTAAGGATGAACTTGTTTTTAGGGGAATTGATCCATTGGAGTTCCTCGCCGATGAGTTTACGGTAGACACGACCGCAATTCAATTTGTAGACTAACTTTACAGTCAGTATCTTTGTTGAATCTACCAACAATAATTGTTATTAAAGTCGTTTTCGATATTGTTGAGAAAAAATTATGATTAGGGATATAAAAGCCCTATTTTTATATAAAGCCCTTGGATTTATGAATAAAGTGAACAAGCCTGCCACGATTAAAGAAATTGCCAAGAAGCTGAAAATCAGTCCTTCGACGGTTTCTAGAGCATTGAATGATCATCCTAGTATTGGATTGGTAACAACAATGCGCGTAAAAAAAATGGCCGAAGAATTGAATTATGAACCCAATCAAACGGCTATATTCTTCAAGCAGCGTAAAACTTTTACGATTGCTGTTATCTTACCGAGTTTGTCTGAACCATTTTTTTCTTTTGCGATCAGTGAAATTGAAAATGTTGCGTCAGAACACCGATATACTGTTTTGATGGGACAATCATTGGACGATCCTGATCGAGAAGAACAGATCTTGAAAACATTTAAAAACCATCGTGTCGATGGGATTTTGATGTCTATAGGGAAGAAGACGACCAATTTAGAATTCATTGAGAAATTGGAAGCGTCTGGTATACCGATTGTCTTCTTTGACTGTGTACCTAGCTTACCCAATATCAATAAAGTACAAAGCGATCTTTCTACGGGTATGAACGAAGCTGTGGATGCTTTTGTCGCGCGTGGACATAAAGTTATTGCACTTGTAAATGGGCCTAAAACCTTGCCGGCTAGTGAAGATCGAAAAGTAGCTTATCTATCCGCCATGAAAAGGAATGGTATGGATATTCTAGAAAAGAATATCATCGAAACAGACCTGAGTACGGAAGGAAATGAAAAGGCTATGGATAGTATATTTGCGATGTCTGAGCGACCTTCTGCAATTATATCTTTTAATGACTTTGTTACACTTGATTTGATGAAAGCGGCCAGACAAAAGGGGCTTGTCTTAAATCAAGATATTTTCTTTATTAGTTATGCCAACTATCCGTTATGGCAATATATGGAAAATCCGCCAATGGGACGCATCGAGCAATTTCCGGGAATGCAAGCGCGTAAAGCGGCTGAAATTTTATTTGAACGGATTGACAACACCGAAATTGTCGATCAACAGATCGTCTTTAAGTCAAGGTTGGTTATGTAGTCGCCATTGCTAATCGGTCATAAAACTAAAAAGGGGAAAATCGTTAGATTTTCCCCTTTTTAGTTTTATTTGTTTTAATACTATAAGTGAATGACTTCACCATAAGCATCAGCACAAGCTTCCATAATCGCTTCACTCATTGTTGGGTGAGGATGGATCGTTTTAATCATTTCATGACCTGTTGTTTCCAGTTTGCGGGCAACAACAACTTCTGCAATCATTTCTGTAACATTGGCTCCGATAAGGTGTGCGCCTAGGAACTCACCATATTTAGCATCAAAGATAACTTTAACAAAGCCATCTTTCGCACCAGCAGCTGACGCTTTTCCAGAAGCTGAGAATGGGAATTTACCAACTTTAATTTCATAGCCAGCTTCTTTCGCCGCTTTTTCGGTATAACCTACAGAAGCAATTTCTGGGGAGCAATATGTACAGCCTGGGATATTATTGTAGTCGATAGGTTCAACATGTAGACCTTTGATTTTTTCCACACAAGTGATCCCTTCTGCTGAGGCAACGTGAGCCAAGGCTTGGCCTTTAACAATGTCACCAATCGCATATACACCTTCGATGTTTGTTTTGTAGAAATCATCTACAACAACACGGCCGCGATCAGTTTTTACACCAACCTCTTCCAAGCCGATATTTTCGATATTTGGAGCGATACCAACAGCCGATAATACAATCTCTGCTTCGATAACTTCAGTACCTTTTTCTGTTTTGATAGAAACTTTGCTCAACTCACCTGTTGTGTCAACGGATTGAACTTCAGATTTCGTTAAGATGGTGATACCTTGTTTCTTTAAGCTTTTCTCTAATTGTTTTGAAATTTCTTCATCTTCAACAGGAACGATTCTATCCATAAATTCTACGATAGTTACTTTTGTTCCGATTGCATTATAGAAATAAGCGAACTCAACACCGATAGCACCTGAGCCAACAACAACTAAAGATTTTGGTTGTTTAGGAAGCGTCATTGCCTGACGGTAGCCGATGATTTTTTTACCATCTTGAGGTAAATTAGGCAATTCACGTGAACGTGCACCAGTCGCTAGGATGGTATGTGTTGCCGAATATTCTTTAGTAGAACCGTCTGCACCTTTTACATCGATTTTACCACCTTTTTTAATTTTTGCAGTTCCATTGATGACGTCGATTTTATTCTTTTTCATCAAGAACTGAATACCTTTACTCATTCCTTCAGCAACCCCGCGACTTCTTTTGACAATAGCGTCAAAATCAGCCTCACCACCTTGAACATTGATGCCGTAATCAGCGGCATGGTTTAAATATTCAAATACCTGAGCACTTTTCAATAATGCTTTTGTAGGGATACAGCCCCAGTTTAGACAGATTCCGCCTAATGATTCGCGTTCAATAATCGCTGTTTTGAACCCTAACTGAGCGGCTCTAATGGCAGCAACATACCCGCCTGGACCACTACCGATTACAATGATGTCGTAATTCATATAAATAAATATTCTGTAGTTGAGTGTTATAGCTTCAAATGACAAAATCTGTGAAGCATATATTCATTCAAAAGTACGCATTTTTTCTGATGAATATGAACTATTTATTGTAAAATTGGCGGTTTCTGATAAAACACTGTCGCTGTTTCTAGCTGAATGTCACATCCTGGTCAAAGGGGGAAAAATAATAGTTAAAGCGTTTTTAGAGTCTTATTTTTGAAGTTCACAATACACAGTTTATCATTATGTTAAGAATATTCAGACAGATCGCCCTGTGGGAAGCAATCTCCACCATTTGCTTGTTTTTTATTGCCATGCCGTTGAAATATTTCGCGGGAATCCCCGAAGCAGTCAAAATAGCCGGTTCCATTCATGGCTTCTTTGTCGTTATCTTCGTCGTTATGCTGATCATGTCAACTATAGAATACAAGTGGCCTATATTAAAGGCCGTGAAATATTTCTTGGCTTCTTTGATCCCTATTTTTGGCTTTTGGGTAGAATTGGATCTTAAAAAAGAAATTGAAGGAAAGAGACAGAAATCATAGTTTGTTAAAAAAACGCAAATGCATAAATTTTTGCAAAGGGTTAGGTAGGGGAGAGATACCAAATTAATAAAGACAGGGGAGATGTTTAATCATCTCTACCTGTCTTCTCAATACCCATATACGCATAGGTAATGCTATCCTTTCCATGAGGAGCGGGGTTACCATCTTCATCCAGGTTTACAAAGACCAATTTATCGATCGATAGAATTGTTTTCCTGGATATTTTATTACGTACCTCGCAGCGCATCGTTAACGATGTTGTTCCAAAATTGATCGCTTCAATACCCAGTTCGAGAATATCGCCTTGCTTGGCTGAGCTTACAAAGTTTATTTCTGAAATAAATTTCGTAACCACTTTGGGATTTCCTAATTGAACGATAGCATAGATGACCGCTTCTTCATCAATCCATCGTAATAAAGTTCCACCAAATAATGTTCCATTGGGATTTAGGTCTTCGGGTTTGACCCATTTTCTTGTATAAAAATTCATCGTGTATAGGTATTTATGACAAAGGGGAAAAGTTTCCTTTTCCCCTTGAGTATTCGATATTTATCACCTAAGCGTGTATTGCTCTGTTCGCGGTTGCTGCAAGTGCTGCTTCTTTGATTGCTTCAGTATAGGTTGGGTGTGCATGGCAAATACGAGCGATATCCTCTGCAGATGCGCGGTATTCCATAGCTACAGTAGCCTCACCAATCATATCTGCCGCACGTGGTCCAATCATATGTACGCCTAATACCTCATCAGTAGTAGCGTCAGCTAGGACTTTCACAAAACCATCTGTGTCACCCGATGCTTTTGCACGACCAGAAGCTTTGAACGAGAATGATCCAGCTTTGTATTTTACACCGGCCTCTTTAAGTTGCTCTTCAGTCTTTCCAACAGAAGCAACTTCAGGCCAGGTATAAACAACACCTGGAATCAAATTATAATCAATATGTGGTTTTTGACCTGCAATATATTCTGCAACATAGACACCTTCGTCCTCAGCTTTGTGTGCCAACATTGCTCCAGTGATCACATCACCAATTGCGAAGACTCCTTGTACAGCTGTTTCCAGATGGGCATTAACAGGGATTTTCTTGCCTCTTTCTTCTACTGTGATGCCGATATTTTCTAGTCCTAAGCCTTCAGAATATGCGGTACGACCAACGGCTACGATACAATAGTCGCCTTCTAAAGTGACTTCTTGTCCTTTTGGATCTTCAGCAGTTACTTTTACGACTTTACCTTTTGCGGAAGCTCCGGTCACTTTATGGCCTAAATAGAACTCCATGCCCAATGATTTTTTCAAAACACGTTGTAGTTCTTTTCCTAAGCCACCATCCATTGTACCGATGATAGATTTTGCAAATTCAACAACAGAAACTTTTGAACCCAAACGAGCATAAACAGAACCTAGTTCCAAACCTATCACACCACCACCAATGACAATAAGGTGTTTTGGAATCTCTTTTAGGTTAAGTGCTTCGGTTGAGGTAATGATTCTTTTTTTATCTACAGGTAGGAAAGGCAATGAAGTCGGTTTCGATCCCGTTGCGATAATTACATTTTTACCAGTGATCTGCTCTGTCGAACCATCTGCTTTCGTTATTTTGATGGTGTTTTTGTCCACAAATGAACCCACACCCTGAAAACTGTCAATTTTATTCTTCTTGAATAAGAAGGTGATACCGGCAGTATTTTGGGCAATGACATCGTCTTTACGAGCAATCATCTTTGCCATGTCTACTTTCAGGTCTTTTAAGTTGATGCCAAATGCATCAAAATTATGCGCAGCATTGTGGTAATGCTCCGAAGAATCTAAAAGCGCTTTTGAAGGAATACATCCAACGTTAAGACAAGTACCACCAAATGTGCTATATTTTTCAATAACAGCTGTTTTTAATCCTAATTGGGCACAACGGATAGCTCCTACATATCCGCCTGGACCACTTCCGATTACAATTACGTCGTATTGC
>PJUD01000219.1_pt1 | contig 45842 bp, 17 predicted proteins | sample 1512341 | NCBI WGS metagenome assembly PJUD01 (sample SAMN08177675, study PRJNA422409) | Feces metagenome, whole genome shotgun sequencing project. | isolation source: Chicken feces (3) enriched on wood chips: beechwood xylan treatment | host: Gallus gallus | place: USA: Madison | collected 2015-01-15 | reverse complement strand
GACCTCTTGTGCAGCTTTCTCTCTCTGTTCAGACATTTTTCCCACTGCGCTCATCCTCCTCATGTACTAAGTGTACATTTTCGTGGTGGAGGACTCCAACTGAATTAGGGGGCTGTGGAGAAATGATCTCGAATAAACGAAGAGGAATGAGTTTTGTACGAAATTCCATCTAAAGCTGGCGTGTGACAAACGAACGGCCTAATCAATCGCAGGAGCGATCCGACCCGACCGCCTTTCGAAGGCGTTTTGCAATCACGCATCTCGGCTGCGGTATACGGCCAAGGAGATCTCGAACGCCGCCAAAGTCCAAGCGACCAAGACGAAGGCTCCTTGCGCCGGCGGCAGTGCGCTCGCATCTTCGGGCTGCGGGAACCACATGGCGAATCCTGCTGTGTCCGGGAGGTACCTCGCTTGAGTGGTTTGCTCTCGCAAGAGCGGACCGGCGATGAAGTAATAGCCGAGTAGGGCAATTGCCGCAGGAAGCGTTCGACGCAGCAGAACTCCGCAGGATGCGCTGATGAGGGTCGTCAAACCAAGATACCCGGTCGCCCCTGCAAGCATACGGACAGTGCTGCCTAACTCCATAGAAGCTGAAGCGTCGCCGAGTGCGATTGCGGCGAACAGGACGCCGGACGCGGCAGTGATGATCGCAGCGGGGATGACCACGATCGTCAGGGCAAGATGAGCGGCAACGAGTTGGAGGCTGCGTCGGGGGAGCGCTGTAAGAGTGGTGCGAATTTGCCCGCCAGTATACTCGGAGCAGGAAGCGACGATCCCGAGAATGATGAACCCGGCTTGTATGTAGCTAATCGAGGCTAACCCGATATCGAGTACGTATGGCGTGCCGGTTAAGCCTTGCAATCCGGCGCTGACGAAGGCAGCGGCCAGGATGAGATTGACGATCAGCGAACCGCCCAAGGTAAGCCATACGGCTGGCAGCGACCACAGCTTGGACAGTTCTGCGGCGAGTGCTTGGACGAATTCCCGGCTGCGAGACCGGGCGACTTCAGCGCTCATGCGTCCCTCCGGCAAAATACGATAGCGGCAATAATGAGAAGCGCCGCGACCCAGGCTGTCATGACCAGACCGCCGACGAGCGGGGCAATCTCTACGGTCGAGTCTTCAAGGTTGCGAATAAACATACGAATTCCCGCCATATCGGGCAGATAGTATGCGAGCGATGTAAGGCGAGTGAGCAGATAAGTGACGGTGACGACGGAAGTATTCACAATCAGGATAGCGAGCGGAATGACGCCATGCCGGGTAAGGACAGTAATCCCGAATGCCAGAAGCGCAGTAAGCACCCAGTAGCAGACGATGCCTGCCAGTCGTGGAATAGCCTCGCTTCCCATCTCGGGCGCATGCTCCCCAAGGACGATCCGGATCGCAGCCATCGTAGCGACTGCAGCGGCTGAGGCCAGCACTGCGCTGACCACTGCAACAGCGGTTGCTTTCGCCAGCAGGAAGCGGAGGCGGGACGGCACCGCGATCAGGCTGGTCGTAATCTGGCGTCCGCCTCCGGATTCGGCGCTTTCGGTGAAGTACTCGTTGCTAACCGCAATAACGCCAATGATGATTGCGCCGATGACGCCGAACGCCAATTCTTGATAGCCCATATCGATTCCGACAGCGGTTTCACTGCCCAGGTCAAGCTCCTTTCGGGTCGACACGGAGTTGAGCGCGGCAATGGCCGTCGGGACAATCAGCCCTGTGGCTAGCGCGACCCAGAACGACAGCAGGGAGGTTAGCTTGGACAATTCCGCAGTAAGCGCCCTCATGGTGCAACCCCGCTGTTCTGAGACGTAAGTGCGAAAAAGGCGTCCTCAAGGGTGTCGTGAGCACCGACCACCTCGGCAAGCGTACCGTCTGCGACGATTCGCCCCTGGTTAATGACAATCACATCGTCAACCGTTTCGGCCAACTCCCCCATCAGATGGCTGGATAGCAGCACCGTACGTCCCGTTGCGGCTCGTTCGCGCACCAACGTTCTGATCCAGCGGATGCCTTCCGGATCGAGACCGTTCACGGGTTCGTCCAAAATCAGGATTTCGGGATCGCCGAGCAGCGCGGCGGCCAGCCCGAGTCGGCGCCCCATGCCGAGAGAGTAGCTGCCGACGCGCTTGGACGCAGCGTCGGTCAGACCGACGATTCCCAGCACTTCGTCGACCCGGGAGCGAGGCAATCCTGCCGAACGGGCGATCCAGTTCAGATGCGCACGTCCGGTTCTGGCCCGGTGAGCGCCGGAGCCGTCGAGCAAAGCGCCAACGGTGGCGAGCGGGTTGCGAAGACGCGCATACGGTACTCCGTTAATAAGCGCTTCGCCTGAAGCGGCGCTATCGAGCCCTAGCAAAATGCGGAGAGTCGAGCTTTTGCCTGCGCCGTTTGGCCCGAGGAAGCCGGTCACCCGGCCGGGCCGCGCCTGAAAGCTGACGCCGCTGAGAATCGCGCGGGAACCGCGGCGTTTGACGAGTCGATGGATGGTAAGCATGTACAGCCTCCCCTTCTTAACATGCTTTTCATTGTAACCGGTTCAGGTTAAATGCCGGGGAGGGCTCCGTTTAAATCCAGTTTAATTTTTCGCCTGGCAGATCGTCACGCTAGTGCCGGTCTCATCCGATACAAAATCCGCCTGCAGCTTCATTTCCTTCAACATATGCGTAGTGATCGCCAGTCCAATGCCGGCGCCGCGGTCGTCGGAGGGCTCGTCCAATCCGGGGCCGCGATCCGCGATCGTCAGTCCCTGCAATTCCGCATTCACCGTTATACCGACATATTGGCCGGTTTCTGCATGCCGTAGGATGTTCTGAAACAGATTGTCAAGCACGCGCGTCATCCACTGCGGATCGACTTCCCATGAGAACGTCGTCTGCATCGGCAGATTGGCTTCAATATGGAAGCCCGCCTGCTCGAATGCCGGATACCACGAAGCGATTGAGGCTCTCGCTAACCGAACGATATCCGTTGGAACGGGATGATACGGGTATTTGCCCGAGGTGAGCAGCGTGTACGCCAGAAGGTCGTCCATTAGTTCGCCGACGCGTGTAATCGTATGGTCGATCGCTCCCAGCGAGTCGCGTCCTTCCGGGCCGAGCGGTTCTTTGGCCAGTCTTGAGGCGTGCCCGCGAATAACGGTAAGCGGCGTCCGTAAATCGTGCGACAAATTCGCAATCAGCCTTCGTCTGAGCGATTCCTCTTCCAGTTCCCGGCGGCGACTGTCTTCGAGCTGGAGGACCATTCGGTTAAATGATGCTTCCAACTGACCGATTTCGTCCAAGCGTGCGGGGCGAACGGACATGGGGCGGGGAAGCCGTTCGCCGTCCGCAGGGACGGCCATCGCTTTCTGCAGACGGATCAGCCGTCGGCGGAGACGATAGAAGAAAATCCACGAAATACAGATAAACACGGCAAAGATGAGGCCGATCAAGACCGCCATGCTGCGATATTCATACAATGTGCCCGGCGATCCTTCGGAGGGAGATACGCCGGCAACCATGAAAATCGCCAGAAGCGGCAAGAAAATGAGAACTAGAAAATGAAATAGCAAATACCGGCGAAAAAACGATCCAAAACGTTTCATAGCCTGACCCTGTATCCGATGCCACGAACCGTTTCAACGATTTCCGGCGCGTCCGGGTTTTGTTCCAGCTTCTTGCGGAGGTGGCGAATATGGACCATTAGCGTTTTGTCGCCCTCCATGTACGGTTCGCCCCAGATTGCTTCGAAAATTTGTTCTTTAGGCAAAATCTGATTGGGACGGCTCAGAAAATACATCAAAATTTGATGCTGCTTGCCCGTCAGGATAATTTCTTCTCCCGTACTTTCATTCCGCACCGTATTCTCGGTCATATTCACGACGATATGCTGTCCCAGCTGCAGACGCTTCGGAAGTCCCGATCCGCTCCTGCGCAGCAGAACTTCCACTCTCGCTGCCAGCTCGTCGATATGAAAGGGCTTGGTCACATAATCGTCGGCGAACTGAAGCCCGGCCAGCTTATCCTCAACAGCCGAACGTGCGGACAGAAGCAGGATCGGTACCGTCGGCGCCGCTCTTTTTAAACGTTGACCGATCGTAAAACCGTCCAGCCCCGGAAGCATAATATCGAGGATGACCACATCTTTCTCAAGCACTTCCCGTTCCGCGCCGTCTCCGGATATTAGCCACTGTACCTCATAACCGCGCTGCTCCAGCTCCTCCTTGACCCACAGTCCGATCTCCTGATTGTCCTCAATATAAAGTATGCTTCTTGTTCCTTCGGCTCGAATCTGCTTCGGCTTTCCGGCAGGAATCCATCTCGCATCACTCATTTGCTTCGTCTCCTCATCGCAAACGGGCACTAACCGCTCAACCCGATCGTACGAATTGATTTCACAACGATTATACATTTTGCTTATCAAGCGATCAAAACGATTTGTAGCGCTTGGCGGGAGAGCGGCGCCCCCGAGCTGTAACGCACACATGAAAAAAAGGCTACCCCCTAAGTAGAGTTGCTTGAGATGATCGATTAAACAAAGGAGGTACATACACCTTGAACCTTGTTCTTCGATTTCTTCAAGAGCAACTTTCTTGGCTTAGGGGACAGCCTCTTCCACATTGCACTACTAAGCGCGCTCTAAGGCTTCAAAATCATAAAAACAAACAGAACCAGGCCCATGCTGGACGCGACATAAAGCATCGAATTCGCTTTCGCGAGGATTTTGCGCTGTTCCCACGGCAGCTCGGACTTGTTCAAGTTCGCTTCATCGAACACCCATTGGGCGAGACGTTTTTGCGATGGAGCGACGAAGCCGATCACGACGATTTGAATCAAAACATAGAGCACGAGCGACCCGACTAACCAGAGCTGCGTAAAAGTACCGTAGTCGTTGAGCACAATGAGTAAAATTCCCGTTATAACCGCAAGAGAGCCTCCGACCTTGGGGAAAAAATCCAACCTCCCCGCCAGCTTCAAAGAATGACGCAGCTGTTCAGGCGTTTGGTTGATTCTAACCAGCACGTGTCCAAAAAACGTAGGTCCGATCCCCATAATCGCCGACAAAACATGAATCAATACTAACCATTGCATAATCTTCTGTTCTCCTCCCGGAATCTTCCTTAAGAATACATTTACGGTACCATCCCTCCTCTCCGGCAGTCTATTATCCGAACGTATAATATACGGTCGATCGCGGTATTGCTTTTTCCTCAAAGCCGCCGCACCTATGACTAAAATGACAATAAACATGACTGGTCATGACAAAAGCGAAGCCACAATGATGACCGGTCATGATGGAAGTCGGGATGCCGGGCACTGTTAGATACAAACCATTTCATGAGATGATCAATAGATCAAACCGGACCGCGGATGATTCAGTCGGAGGTAGATGGATGCCATGAGCGATGGCGATGTGAAGGTAACGGAATCCGAGGAATGCATAGCTGCCAAGATCGAACAAATGGAACGGCACTACATGGTGGGGCGGGAGAACGAAATTGGGTTTTTCCTGCAGCAGCTGGCAATGAGCGGACAATCCAAACGTGTTTTGAACATTTATGGTACGGGCGGCGTGGGTAAAAGTTACTTGCTAGACGAGTTCCGAGGTTTAGCTGCGAATGCGAAGGCGGTGTTTCTGTTGATGGACAGCCGCGGGTTCTCCCATACGCCTAACGACTTCTGTACGGAACTGCTGCGTATGCTCGGTTACCCGGCAGAGAAGCTGGGGCGGATCGCCGAACCGCAGACGCTGCTGGAGCTTTGTCACGGCGTCCTGAGGGAGAAAGCGGACAATACGAAGCTGGTTCTTGCGCTGGACACCTTCGAAGAGATGAACGATATGGAGAATTGGCTGAGAGAAGTTTTCCTTCCGCGCTTGCATTCGGATATTCTCATTGTCGTTGCGGGAAGATTTCCCTTGCAGGGTCTTTGGCTCAGCTCCCCGGCATGGCGTCATTGGATACACCGGATGCCGATTGGCGATCTCGACTTTTTCTCCGTAAAACAATATTTGGACCGCTCGGGCATTTCCGAGGAGCCGATGATCAGACAAATCTGGATGAAGACCAGAGGGCATCCGCTCACCTTGTCCTTGATCGTGTCGACGACGATGGTCCAGAATGTTCAGGACTTGGCCATAGCGGACGGAATCGAAGTGTTCGAACATGTCGTAAGGACTTGGCTGACAGAGGTTCCGAACGACGAGCTTAGGGAGCTTGTGGAGACTGCGGCGGTGCTTCGCCATTTTAATCAGGAATTGCTTTCCTGCGTATTGGATCAGGCGGTGACGACGGAATTATTTCAGTGGCTTGCCGGGCTTTCCTTTGTCCGCAGAGTAGATCGAGGATGGATCCTGCACGACTTGATGAGGGATGCCATCGGCCACGAGCTGCGGATCCGACAGCCCGAGCATTACAATCGGCTGCAGCAGCGCTGCATTATGTATTACTACAACAAGATGACCCGATCGACTCAGCGTAAGGAGATCGCTTGGGAGGGCGTCGAATGGCACTATTATATCGGAGATCATGTAGTCCGCAATTTCTGCTATCAGAAATTATCGCCGTATCGTATGGAGCCGCTGAATTCGTCCAACTGGACGGAGGCAGAGCGGTACTTGGAAAACCGTCGGACCAACTCGCAAGAGGTGTGCATTCCGCTGCTGAACCCGGATACGGGCGAACTGTTCGAGTACGCGATCTCCCCGGAAGAAAGCACGCAGATGGTGAAGCATATTCATCTTCAGGAGCTGCATGAGCTCGAACCCGGCATTGTTAAGCTGATGAGGGATCAGCAGGGGAGCATATGCGGTCTGACGGCAATCATTCCGATCCATGCGGGAACGCTGGACTACTTGTGCGCTCGGCCGTTGTCCTCCGCTTATTTTCAGAGTTTGCCGGAAAACGAGTTGCGGGAGCTTCGGGAGGCGGAAGGGCATATTGCCGGTTATTTTGTCAAAACGATCGATGTCGCCGATTTCGGGGATGTTACGATCCGTACGACCGCGGGGCTGACGTTCATTTCGCTGCTGATTTCCTCCGATTATGTCGTAGCGTCCCCTCCGGATCTCCCCTTCTTAAACGATTTCCACCTCAGCCTGGGATGCGAGCAGACGGGAGACATCGTACATTACGATTATGACGCCAATACGCCTGCGCCGTATTACGTGCTGGACACAAGAGGCGCTAAGCTGCAGCGTTATTTGAACAAAATGGTAGAGTCCTTCGGCTTGTCGGAGCATTCCGAGGGACGGACCAACGATTTGCCGATGTTGTCGGCCCGGGAGAACGAGGTAGCGAGGCTGCTTGTACAAGGCTATATGAACCAAGAGATCGCGGCAAGCCTGTATGTCTCGGAAATTACGGTCAAGAAGCATCTATCGGCGATCTACCGGAAGCTGGGCATCAAGAACCGGACTCAGTTGGTTAACCGTTTGTTGAACAAGGCGCAATAGTTTTGCCAAGAAGACGAGCTTGCTTTTAGGCTTGTCTTTGTTACATTAAAGTGCAATTGTTTATCTGGTTTGGGCGATTTGGTAAACATTTTGGAGGGAATGTGGTACATTCAAGAAGTAGTTTTTTGATTATTATGGTATGTTTCCTTATTAAAAGAGAAAGAAGGGATTCAATGAACAGTAAGAAAATAAAAATCGTATCTATTGTAATATTTTTATTGTTTTTGTCTCATACGAATATATATGCAGCATCACAAAGCATAACTCAGGATAAAAAACAGAATATTATTTTTGTCGAGGGAAAAAGAGTAATTTTTGATGTTAATCCAGTTACAGAAAAAGGTGTTACTCTAGTTCAGTTTAAACCTTTATTTAAATCTTTGGGTCTATCAGTGAACTTCGATCCAAAAACTAAAAAAATCATAGCTCAAAACGACAAATATAATATTGAACTTCAAATAGGAAATAAAATTGCGCTAGTTAATAATAATGAAGTAAAACTGGCGGTTGCACCGAAAACAATAAAAGGAAATACATTTGTACCGTTGAAATTTGTAGCGCAAGTAACAGAGAGCGGCTTCTACGTAGATCCTGATACTAAAAGGATAATGATTGGGACCTTTTGGAACTACAATAAGGATAGGTATTTTGATTATAACTGGGGGGCAACCGCGGCGGAGATAGAGAAGTCAAATGAACGTGAACTCAAAGAAAGGTTTATTGAATCGGACAATTCCGGAACGCTTGTATACAATTATCAATTTTCAAATGCTATACAGGGCAGTCTCAAGTATTCATTTATTTCAGAGGGGCTGCAAACCGTTTCTTACATCACGGAACAAAGTCAAGATTTAGAAGAACAGACACAGGTTTATTACAGTTTTCTGAACTATTTTTCAACTCTCTATCATGAAGAATATAATTCAGGCTCATATACTTTGTATACATTTGGGGATAAGATTACTGTAAATGTTTCTCTATCAAATGTTGGTTCAACTCTTATCCCTGAATATAGAGTTCGGGTCTACTATCATGAAGGAGTCTAATTTTAATTAATCATCAACAAATGAAATATATAACACCTCTCTCTAAAGGTTGATTGGCAACCACTGGGGAGAGGTGTTTCTATTATTTGCTATGGTTTAGGATATCAGCATCTTCACGGTCTTATCCATCTGGCGGTTGATGCGAACGAATCGTAGGACCGAAAGAAATCGGTATGGAGCTTATGTTCGGACGATAGACGACTCAAAAGTATACGAAGGTATAATATCGCAAAAAAAGCTGCGGTGCTAAATTGGGAAGAGGAAGTTGCCGGGTGATTGCGTGGTTGGAGTCAGACAGACCATTTTCATAGAAATTGGAGGAATTGCGATGAGTTTTATGGACAAAGTGAAATCGGGTTTTTCGGAAGCGGGCAGCAAGGCGAAGACGTTGGTGGAAGTCAATAAGCTCAAAATGCAGAGCGGCGGCAAGCAAAAAGAAATCGAGCAGCATTATCGGGATATTGGCCGAATCGTATTTTTGGCTGCGAACAATCGCGACTCGGAAGGGAAGAAATGGGACTATCATTCGAACATAGAGGAAATTTTACGGCTGGAGAATGAAATTCAGGAATTAAAAAAGCAGATCAAATTGCTCGCGAACGAGAAGGATTGCGAATGCGGCAAAGCTGTTCCCATCGACGCGCGCTTCTGTTCTTCTTGCGGCCATACATTTTCGGAAGTCGATTAAAGGGGGAGCAGGGGATAACGCGGGTGTGCGATCGCACTTCCCGGAAGAAGATTGGAGCGGATATTTGTAATGAAAAACTTATTAAACAGGAAATACGTCAAAATCGCCCTTCTCATTCTGATTGGCGGCATTTTGGCGTATGGCGCTATTTGGGCGTTGGGGGGCAATAACAAGCTTAGGTCCGACGGAACGAAGGAAGCGACAGTTAACAATTCGCCCGTTACCCCCGGGAGTTCGGGATTAAACGAGACGGTTAAGGACGCACCCCGCAGAAAGGCGTATCCGATCGGAAATTGGGAGGTTGCGATCCCTTACTTGAATCCTTTCGGCTCCCAGAGCAACTATCAATCCGTCAAACTGCTGCCTAATCAATATCAGGAGCTTCGCTATATCGATACCGACAATAGGGAAACGTCGCGAATGACCAGCGGCACCGCGTGGCAGATGCAGGTGGAGTGGACGGATAAGACGGTTGATCCTTTCGACGATCTGAATCTGTATGTCGCGGAGCTTGGCGGCGAATTTTACCGGGGGCCGGATGAGGACAAATGGGTGATTCACGCCGCCGACTCAGCAGGAGATCAATGGTGGGGCGTTGCCTCGAAGAACGGCGGGGGGTATTTGCTGACGGTGTATCAGGAGTTGAAGCTGCAGCAGGGAAAAACCGTAACCTTCAAAGCCGAGGATTTCAAAAATCAGGAAATCTATTTTATGACTACTAATGAAGGTCACAAATATCAGAGCATCAAAGCTACGCTGACCGATGGCGAGATGCAAGTGGTCGGAAGGGGAGTCTCCGAGCAAGGCCAGTACAGAAGGGATATCCTCTATACCAAGTGGATGTACGCGTACAAAACAAAGGATTATATGCTAAACGACATTCCGCAGGATTCGTCCGTGCCGATTTTGTGGAAAGTGACCTGGCGCAGCGGATCCGAGCCTGGAGAAATCTCCTTTACGCTTGACGAGGGAGAGGACATCAGTCCGTTCCGGGACGGGGAGCGGCTGGGAGCTTTGAGGGTTCGGGGAAATATGCTGGGCTCGATTCAGGTGGCGATGTCCCCGGGGGTTACGATGAGCCATCCGGAGCTTAACTTGCAAGGCGATAAGACGCCGGAAGGAGACATGTTGTTCTGGCTCCCTGCCGGTTATTGGAATGTAAAGGCGACGCAGCGGGGCGGCCAGACGGGGGCTATCGATCTGAATACAAGGATGATCCCGGTCAGTTCGGGGGAGATGACCGAGCTTGAAATCAAGCCCTTGCTCGCTAACTCCTACAACAACGACGGGCTGGGCGATTCCACCGGCGATGAGAGCCTGCTTAAGATGGAGACAATCGCCGAGCAGGGGGAGCAGGCCAAGATCGACTTTATGCTGCTCGATTCCCGCAGTCCCAAGTATACGCCAACGCCGGCGGATATCCAGATTCTCGAAGGCGGACAACCGGGCAAAATTCTGAAGCTCGAGCGGCTGCAAATTCCGCCTAGCGTGGTGCTGGCGCTCGACTCCTCCGGCTCCATGGCGAAGTCGATGGAGCAGGTGCTGGAATCCGCGCGGACTTTTATTCAAGGACTTCCGGAGAACACGCATATTCAGGTGATCGACTTCGATTCGGATGCGCGATTGCTGCCGGGAACCGGCAAGAAGGAAGTGCTGGAAAGTCTGAAACAGGTCAAAGCGAAGGGCAATACCGCCTTATACGATTCTGTCGTGCAAGGGCTCGATCTGTTGAAGGAGAAGCAGCGGCCGACCATGGTCGTATTCTCGGACGGCGTGGACAGCAGCGCCGAGAAAGCGGGAACGGGAAGCAAAGCGACCAAGCAAGAGGTGGTGCAGGCTGTCAAAGCATCCGGCATACCGCTGTTCACGATCGGCTTCGGTCCGGATCACGACTCTGCGACCTTGCTTGAGCTGGCCGGAATGTCGGAAGGCACCTATTATTCCGCCAAGGACGCAGCCGTGCTTACGCATGTGTTCACCTCGATTAACGACAGGCTGGGCAATCAATTCGAGCTGACCTACGAACGGCCGAAGGAGCAGGCTCCGTCCGATGCTCCGGTCATCTCTCTGACGATGGACATCAGCGGTTCCATGGATATGAGCCCGGCCAGCGGGGAGGGCAACTACCGGATCGATAAGATGAAATATCTTTTTCACGATTTTATCGGGCAGCTTCCGGAAAACAGTCTGATGCAGTTGATCAGCTTCTCGGCCGGAGTCAGTGTCGAACAGGTGCTGACCCATCGTAAGTCGGAGGTGCTGCAGTCGCTGGGCAATCTTGGGGTCGGTACGGGAACCAACATCCTCGACTCTGTGTCGGCGACATATCGCTCGTTAAGGAAGGTCCCTTCGGACAAACGAGTGATGGTCTATTTGACCGATGCAGCCTTGGATGTGGATTCGTCCCAGAAGGAAACGTTCGAGAAAATATTGACGGGAATCAAGCAAGAGGGCATTCAGGTGCTATGGGTAGGTATGGGGACGGGAGAGGGAGAAGAAGCGTTCAAATGGGCTGCGGACAAATCGGGCGGCAAATATGTCATCTCCGAAGATCCGCAAGTATTGGCCAAGGCTTTCCAGGAGGCATTGGCCGAAGTGAAGCGGAAGCCTGCCGAGAAGGTGGCATTATCCCTTGCTATTAGCAACGATTCGGAGCAAGGCGCCGTTCGCCAATATACGGACAGTCAGTTGGTCGATTTTCCCGTCAGACTGAATGTCAACGATCGGATCACGCTCGATACGATCAGCTACGAGGCCGGCAAGAAAATTAAGCAATATGAATTGGCGACGGCATCGCTTGTGTACGGTCAAGATATTCCAAGCAAGGACGTGAAGATTTACAAGCGCATTCCGCTTAGCGCGAAAGGGAAGAACAAGGCCGCGGAATGGAACGTCCGCGAGCTGTATTTTCTGAAGCGGCTTAAAGGCGTTGACGCGCCTACCGGCAAGAGCTTCGCGGCGGTCGATATGGATATCAAAAATATTTACGGGGAAGGCGTTCCGTATCTGATTCCCGATTTTGCTTCGCACTTCTTCATGAATGTGAACGAATCCGGTTCTTATCCGGCTTCGACGGCAACCTGGCTGACGGAGACGCCTATCGCTCCGCCGGGAGAAGGCGGTATTACGATCGGAACCGACGAGACAAAACGGGGAATGCTGGTCTTTCTCGTCCCTGACGAGAAGCTGGAGCAGGTATCCCTGAATTATTACGACACGACGTACGGTCATGTCACGCTGCCCTTGGTCGGCAATCCTTCGAAGCAGGAGGAGCTCGCAGTGACTAAGCTGCCGACAAGCGTAACGGGCAAACTCTCGGATACATTTAATCTGACGGTGAAGGCGAGCAGCGATACGGAGAAAATCGAGAACGTCGAGTTAAAAAGAAAAACGAGCGTATTCAAAGTGATAGAGGCGGAATTGCAATCCAACGTTCAGGCGGATTTGAAGATGGACCCTGCACAAAGGTTCTATCTGAGCGTCAAGAGCGGAAAGGGGCCGTTCCTGATTCCCGTGAATACGGCTACCGCTCTTCTGCCCTACGGATTGCTGCGGCCGGTGACGATGGGGCCGGGCTCCTCCAACAAGATCCGGTTCGCTTTCCAGACGCCGAACGTTCTGAAGGATAAGCCGACGGACCTGTATGTCGACTTGTACGGCGGAGCAACCGTCCTGCCGATTCGTGGCAAGGGGTCAGACGTTGCGGGAGCGGGCAGTGCGGGCAGCGGCACAGACAATGCGGCCGGAGCAACCGGCTCGGCTTATCAAGGGGATGGCGTGGCGCTCACGGTAAATGCGCTCGCCAGAATCAAAAGCCTTGAGTCCGGCAGCGGCGACTACGTCGTGGCGGATGTCACGATAGCCGATACGAAGGACGGCTCGGGCACGTCCGGGTTCAGAGAATCTCTTAAGCTCGTTGCGAGCGGGGGGCAAGCCGGGCAAGCCGCTGACGAGCGGCAGGAGCTGTCGCCCGATCGAGCAACCGACGATCTGCTGCTCGGCATCGACAAGGACTGGGCGGTATTTGACGGCGCCTCCCGGCGCGGCTTCCTTATCTTCTCCCTGCCGTCCAAGCAGGCGGATCTCACCTGGGAGCTGCAATCCGATCAGTTCGGCAGCTTGAAGCTGCCGGTTGCGAAGGACGCTTTCCAGGAGGAGGGGCTGTTGGTCAAACGGGTATCTCCCGAGCTTGATCGGCAATTCGATATTCAGCTCTCGGCGGCGCTGACGAATGCGATTCGCCAGCACCAGGCTTTGGCGGCGGCACAGTCGTCGGCCAATGCTGCGCAGGCGGCGGATCTGGATGTCGGGAGCGGCCCGCGGGAGGCTGTTCCGGCCCCGCTGCCGACCGTGCATGGTTTGATGCAGATGCAGTCGGTGAAGACGTTGGCGGATTTTCAGGCTCTGATCAACGGGCTGAAATGGCTGCCATCGTCGGATTATTACTATATGTACCGGAATTCGCCCGAGGCGGTGCTGACCCAGGGCTGGGGAACCGAAGGAGACTTGGCCAACCTGACGGGAGGTCTGCTGGCTAAGCTCGGTTACGGCCCGTCGCTGAGAATGGTGAAGCTGACCGATCAGGGCAGGCAGGCTTTGCAGGAATTGGGCAGCGTGGATAAGGCGGAGCAACAATTCTTGCCTGCTTGGTCCTATTCCGACGAGGAAGGGAAAACCAAAGTGTTTGTTGTGCCCTTCATGAAGGATTTATCCGAGCTGAGCGGGCTGGTTTTCCTCCCCGCCGGGCAAGAGAGCCGGAGCATGACGTCTGTGCAAGGCACGATCAGCGTCTATTACAAGATCAAGCCGAAGGAAAATAAAGGTGTGAACGCCGTTGCAGGAGATGTGGCGGGCGCATTGGGAGGCGGCGAAAGCGGCGGCGATTCCGGGATACAGGAAGTGCGCGTGCTGAACACTTCGCTCGACCTGGATCTGTTAAGCAAGGAAGCGGTCGATATTCGCATTGGCGGTGCCAAGGGCCTATATACCGCAGTTCTGGAAAATCAGACGGTACAAATTGTCGGAGACCAGCAAGTAGACCCCCGGAAATTCAACGTTACAGGCGTACGAATCGAAGTACAGTTGCCGAAGAAAAAGCTTGTTCACGAAACGAAGCTTCAGGAAGGGGAGGAGATCAGCGGCGTGTTCCACACGTTGGCCGTTAACCTTCCGGATCTGTCGTCCGCAGCGACCGGAACGGTTCAGAAGGCGGCCGACCGCGCCTATCAGGCGGCGAAGCGTCCGGATGACCAATCGACGCTTGTATGGTATACGCGCAACATTTTGTACCGGTTTATTGCCAGCCAGACGGCCTATGAGGATGAGCTTGCCCGCACCCTGGATGTGACCGCAGGCCGTACGAATCAAGAACGGGTTATCGTTGTGACCGTACGTGCCAAGGGCGGCTCCTCGCAACTGAGAACAAGCATCGATCTGCAGCAGTCCGCCAATATGCTGCATCGGAGTACGAAGGAGTCCGCGAGCGCCTTCCAGATCATGAGCGGTCTGTTCGCTTCAAGGCTTGAGGGCGCCGTGCTGCCGGGCAACTCGGCGGATTTCATGGAGGTGTGGTCGAGAAGCCCGGACGATACCAAGCTTATCTTGAGTCTTCCCGCCAATCGTAAGGAGGATCTGAAATCGATGGAGGAGAAGGGCTTTCCGGAGCTTCTCCTGCAACGGGCGAAGGATTCTTCCAAGGCGATGCTGATTCCCGATCAGGCGACGAGGATATACGGAGAGAACCGTTGGGCGTGGCTGGAGATCGATCCGGACACTTATGAGACGATTGCCGTTATGGATACGGGCGAGCACGGCGGCTTTGCCGACTATCTGATGGCGCTTGAGCCTGTATCGCCTACCGGAGACGATTATTTGGTGTTTATGACGGGCGCGTTTATCGGAGTCAGCTCGTCGGTCTGGAGTGTGAGCGCCTTTTCTCTGATGCTGGACAATTACAAGCAGATTATAAGAGAGGCCAAGAAGTACACCTATGGATTGGGCAGTGTGCTCAGCGATTTTATGGACAATAAAGACTTGATCAAATTGGAGTATTACCTCAGCCCGCTGAAGTTAAAAATGGCCGACGCCGAGTTCGATTATTTGGCGAAGCATTTCGAAGAAGTGCAGATCGGCAAAGAAGTGAAGGGAAGCGCGGATATCGTGAACTTCGGGAACGGCTTCAATGCCGGCGCGGCGTATTATTTCAAGCAGGCGGAGGCGGCCCAATAGACGAGAGGATGGCGGAGCCTCCCCTCCGAAGGGGAGCGAACAGCAAGCCACTACCGAAAGGAGCAATGACAATGAGTATGAAGCGTTTAAGAATGACAGGCATTCTACTGGCTTCGATGCTGATTATCGCACTGGCGGTACATGCGAGCGTATCGGCGGCCCAGACGAAGAAGATCAGCGTATTGTATAACGGCCAGGCGGTGACGTTTGAGGAAGCCGCTCCGGTTATGAAGGACGGACGCACGCTCGTCCCGTTCCGCAAAATGATGGAGACGCTTGGCTTCAAGGTCAAGTGGGCGAAAGAGAATGGCGCCGAGAAAGCGATCGGCACGAAAAACGGACTGGAAATCATACTGACGATTAACGATAAAACCGCAATCGTTAACGGCCGAAAGGTCGCGTTGGATGTTCCGGCGCAAGTCGTGAAAGGCAGTACGATGGTTCCGCTGCGCTTCGTATCGGAGAATAGCGGATATGACGTCGAGGTTTCGAGCAAAGGCAGCGATAGGATCATTCATATCCATGATAAGGGCAAATCGGCCGGCAACGGCGGGGAAGGCAACAATCCGAAGGGCAACGATCCGAAGGATAACGGACAGAAGGACAACAGTAGTACGGACGGGGCTGAACCTTACGTCTTGAAAGGCGTCGTCGTCGATACGGAAGGCCGTCCGATCAAGGGGGCGACGATATATGCCGACAACATGCTGCTGTACAACAGCAATGAAGCAGCCGTTACCGACGTCAAGGGCCGTTACCGGATTGAATTAATCAAGATGGCGACGACCTGGAGCGCGAGCGGGCAGGCTACGATCGAATTAAACGGCGTATCGTCGCCGATTGACCTGACCCCGGACAATGATGACCCCTTCGCGGGCAATATGGGCGCGATCCGCAACTTTACGGCGCTGACGAAAACCGGAACCGTAGTGTTTCATATGGCCGATCTATGGGACCCGACGGACGTTACGCTCCCGCCGCCGGAGCGGGAGGATGTCGAGCTGACGCTGGAGCCGGTCGGACAGACCGCCGGCGGAGCGGGCAAGAAGATCGTCGGGCATGGCAAAGTGACCAACAACGGCTTCGGAATTGAAGGGGTGCCGATCGGGCGTTATAAGATTACGGCCCGTCTCGTACCGGAAGGGAAACCGGCGCAAACTCTGCTGGTAGGGTTGCTGCAGCAGGACGATTTCAAACCGGCGTTGACGGCCGATTTTGAGAATATTGTCGGGGCCTATTATCGCCTTGAGATCGAATTAAAGCTGCCATAATACGGGATATGCGATTAGAAAAGGGGAATGTGCGTTGAAGAGAAGTAAAGCTAAGCAAGTATTGAAGTGGTCTCTGCCGCTGGGGCTGGCACTATTATTGGCGGCTTGCGGAAGCGGATCGAACGATAAGAGAGACGGCGCAACGCCGTCCGGTTCGTCCAGTCCGATTGCTTCGGCTAGTTCCGGCCCGAGCGGCAGTCCTAGCCAAAGCGCCGATCCGGGCGCAAATGCCGGTTTCGAAATGTTCACAGACGATGCCAGCGGCGTGGAAATTCAATATCCACAGGACTGGGCGTTAAGCCATGATGTCCCGGGCGCTATCATCACTTTTATGACCGCACTTGAGGACGGCGACAAGTTTCGGGATAACGTCAGCATTTCCATGCAGGATCTCGGCGGGGAAGAGATGGATCTCGCTCAATATGTCGAGGTGACGGAACAACAGCTGCAAGAGATAATTACGGATTTTACCCTCCTTTCGGAGGAGCAATTTGCGACGGATGATGGGCTGGATATACAAGTCATTAAGTATACGGGCAAGCAAGGGGACTTCAGTCTGACTTGGCAGCAGCTCTTGTCGATCAAGAACGGCAAAGCGTATGTTCTGACTTACCTGGCGGAAGACGATTCCTTCGACAAGTATGTCGAGACGGTCGGTCAAATGGTGGAAACGTTAGTTATCTATTAGTTTAAAAGATAATCGATAGAGAATGTTGTCGTGCATGTATCTAGCCATGCCGTTCACTTCGCTCAAGGCACAAAACGGAATGAAATCCGTTCGCCTTGGGCGTTTTTTTGTATGCTGGAGTTACAGAGATATTCAGTACACTACAAAATCACGTGGAAGGGAGTGGGCCGCTTTTTTACTGGGGGACCGTATGTATATATGTGTAGATTGCCTTTCCAAGCACAAATAAGGTCGCCACGAGCACGCAGACTTATCTTTACTAGATAATTCGTTTATAGCTGGGCAATCAGTCCCGGCTTGCTATCTCTGTATGCCGACACCCGATTTCGCGCTCGCTGTTAACGGCCATCTATCACATTTTGGAGAACAACGGCAGTTTCAAGGCTATGATTGCCTTGCAAAACTTCCAGATAAATCCAGATGTTATTCGTATAATCATCGAAGGCGCTTTAGTGACATGGAATCCCTGATCTTGTTTGGTTTATACGATTTTTCCTACAAACGTTCGTCGTTTGAGTCTGAGCCGAGTTGCTTTGTGCGGTTTTTCCTACAAACGTCCGCCGTTTAAGCCTGGTTCGAGCTGCTTTGTACGAATTTCCGACTAACTTCCCTGCGTAAGCTCATGTGTGCAAATAGATCCGTCAGTTTAATGATATGTTACTGGTTTTTCCGAGTGCGGACAGAAGACGCATAGACGTCTGAGGTTGTGGAAAAATTAATACGGACTGAAACAAGCCATCAGACCATCAAACCTCCTATACACGGCACCGGGGCAGTTTGAGTTTGGGGCCGACCTGAATAAAGTTTCCATATCCTTGGCGGACTCCAATCCAATTGTCATTGCCGTTAAAGATGAGCATCTGACAGCATTGGTTAGCTTTAATGAGCTTTAAGCGCTTTAATCGCGCCTGTGCAACTAATTCCGGCTGTGTCGTTTCTCAGCTCAATGCGCTATAATAAAGTAAGTGGATTTCATCCAACTAGACATACATTCGCAGGAGGAAAGAAAACATAATGGTTACAATACAAGAAGCAGTCTCTCAAGCCCGCCCAACCTCGTACGAGATTGATCCGATTAACGTCAATCGCTGGTCCCCGCGTTCCTTCCAGGAGAAGGAAGTGCCGGAAGAAACTTTGTTCGCCGTTTTGGAAGCTGCCGGTTTTGCTCCTTCTGCTTTTAATTTCCAGCCTTGGAGATTTATCGTCGCTCGCACGCCCGAGGAGCGCGCTAATTTTCTGTCGTTCCTGGCCGAGTTCAATCAGGCTTGGTGCGCGAAAGTACCGGTGCTCATTCTGATTGTTTCCCAGACTTCTTCGGAAAACGGCCCATTCCCGTCCGCTGCGTTCGATGCTGGTGCAGCTTGGGGCGCATTGGCGCATGAAGCTGTTCGCAAAGGTCTCGTCACTCATGCGATGACCGGCTTTGACTTCGAGAAAGCTCGCCAAGTCATGAACGTTCCGGAGAATTTCGCGATTCAGGCGGCTGTTGCTCTTGGCTATCAAGGGGACAAGGACGCACTTCCTGAGATGATGGCTTCGCGCGAGGCTCCGTCTCCGCGTCGTCCGCTAGAGGAAACGGTGTTTAAAGGCGCGTTCGGACAACCGATCAAATAATAGCTTAAATAGCTGCAAAATAAATAGAGGCGCAAGGGGAGAGTATCCCCTGCGCCTCTATTTATTATTCGTCCAGCCCAAGCAGCTTCATAATTTCTCTGCGGTATGCGACGAATTCCTCACTGCTCCGATCTCTCGGTCTCGGCGCCTCGTAATGCGTCGTATGAATGATCTGTCCCGGCCTAGGGCTCATTACGTACACCTTATCGGCCAAGTAGAGCGCTTCGTCGATATCGTGGGTGATAAGCAGCATCGTCTTGCCGGTACCTTGCCAGATCCGGATCAGTTCGTTTTGCATCGTCAGACGCGTCATCGCGTCGAGCGCTCCGTACGGCTCGTCCAGCAGCAAAATGTCCGGATCCATGACAAGAGCGCGCCCAATAGCGACCCTTTGACGCATTCCTCCCGAGAGCTGGGAGGGGAAGTAGTGATTAAAGCCTTTGAGGTTGACCTTCTCCAGAACGGCGTTGATTCGCTCCATGGCTTCCGGTTTAGGCACTTTGGCGAGCTCAAGGCCGAATGCGACGTTCTTCTCCACGGTCAGCCAAGGATACAGTCCATGCTCCTGGAAGATCATCATCCGCTCGGGAGAAGGCCCGGTAATCTTCGCGCCGTTGGCGAGAACATCGCCTTCCGTGGCGGTTTCGAGGCCTGCGAGCATACGAAGAGCGGTGCTTTTGCCGCATCCGCTCGGGCCGACGATCGCTGCAAACTCCCCCTGAGGGATTTTCAGATCGATCCGGTCGAGCACCTGCAGCGAATCAAAGCGCTTGCTGACGTTGCGCAGCTCCAATGTATGCACCTATTTTCCCTCCCCGCCGGCGATGTATCTCCAACGAAGCAGTCTCCGCTTGACTTGCTCCATTAAAATCTGATCCAGCAGCGTCGCGATGACGCCGATAACGATAATGTACAAAATAACGCCGCTCATATCCGCGATCTCGCCCGCGAACCGGATCGAGAAGCCGAGGCCGACCATGGCGCTGCCGAACATTTCCCCGGCAATGAGCGATCTCCAGGCGTTGCCGAACGCAAGCTGGCCGCCGGTCATAAAGGCGGGGAGCGTCTCCGGCAAATAAACTCTCCGCACGATCTGGCTCTTCTTGGCGCCAAGCACTCTCGCCACTTCCAGATGAGTGCGGACGACGCCCTCGGTTCCGTCCATGACTGCGATCGCCATCGGGAAAAAGCTAGCGATAATGACGATGGCGATAATCGGAACGTCGCCGAAGCCGTAAATAATCATTAGAAACGGCAGCCAAGTAATCGGAGGAATGGATTGCAGAATGGCGATAAGCCTGCGCAAATAAGAGGCAAAACCCCGGTACAGGCCGGCCAGCAGGCCGAAGACTCCACCGAGGAAGCAGGCGATCGGATATCCGATTAACAATCTGTACATGCTGGCCCCGACCGCTTTCCAGAACTTCGGCTCCGCAACGCCTTCGTACAGGCGCACAAACACGGACGGAACGGACGGAAAAATAAGGGGATTCACCCAATTGCCGACCTGCAGCAGCAACAGAAGCGTTGCTACCGCGGCGGCGAAGGGCCATAGCTTTTGAATTTTGCGAATCATAGGAATGAACCCTTCAATCGTCGGTTATTGTTGCTCCTGCCAGCTTAGGTCAAGAGCGGTTTTGACATCCGGCTTCGCCTTCAAAATTTCCTGATCGACCATCATTTGTCCGACTTCGTCCATGCGGGCGATGTCTTCGTCGGTAATTTTCCAGTTGAATACCTGGGATTCGATAGAGGCTTGAATCACGGATTCGGCAGGAACGGTCGTGCCGTCGGCCTTTTTCAGCGTGTCCTCCGTAATAAAGTCGCTCGTAATAAACGATGCGGCTTTGGCGGCGTCGTTGCTCAGCATGTCGATCGCTTCCTTCTGCGCGTCAAGCATGCGATTCACCGCTTCTTTGTTGTTCTTGACGATATCGCCGGATGCGATTACGACCATGCACGGGAACGGCCACGACTGACCCACCTCGTAGATTTCCTTAACCGGATACGATTGCTTGGCGATGGAAGCGTAAGGCTCGAAGACGAAAGCTCCGTCGACTTTTCCTGCGGCCAGCGATTGAATGGCGACTGCCGGAGAAACGTGCTGCATAACGACGTCGCCGCGTTCCATACCGGCTTGCTTCCAGACGACGCCGTTCAACACGATGTCGGCGGTGCTGCCTTGCTGCTGGGAGGCTACGCTCTTGCCCTTCAGCTGCTCAATTGCGGTCACATCGCTGTTTTCTCCGACCAGCATGCTGTGATATCCCATTTGCGCTCCGCCAACAATTTTCAAGTCCGCGCCTTTGTCGAGCCAGGACAGCGCGTTCGTGAAACCGAGCACTCCGGCGTCCAGTTGGCCGCCTACGATTGCCTTGATCAGGTCGGTTCCGCTGGAAAACATGTGCATCTCGACGTCCAAGCCGTGCGATTTATAGATCCCCGCGCGGTCGGCCAAAATCGTCTGAGCATCGTCCATAACGTTCAAGTATCCGAGGCGAAGCTTGTGAGTAACCTGCTCCGACGCGCCTCCCGCGCTTGCGCTGGAGCTTGCCGCAGGCTCGCTCGTTTTGTCATTTTGTCCGCAAGCGCCCGCAACGAGCAGCGTGGACAACGCGAGGATGCCCAACCCTTTTTTCCACAAATTTAATTTCAATTTTATCTCTCCCCCGTGACAATTCATTTGATTCGGACTATAATCATTCCATACCCAAGTTGTTCAGTTGGAATAATAACTATTTTAGATTTTAGGTTTAAATGACGAGCGCGTCAATAGTTTTAATGGGAAAAGTGGAATTTAAGGGGACGTTGGTATGCTGCTGCAAGCGCTGAATAGATCAGGATTAGTCTTATATTCCGGGCTTTACTTCGTGCTGTGGGCTGCTTATATGGCGCTGAAAAGTCCTTGGCCCGCGGCGATCGGAGCGGTCTCCGCGCTGCTATTCCTATTAGTAGCGTTCTTCGGGACAGGGATGAGGGAGAAGCGCAAGTCCGTTCGTTATTATCGAATATTTGCGGTCGCCTATTTGGCTGTCGCCGCGCTTGCCTTGTGGGGTCTTGCCCCCTTGTTTATGCTTGTGCTCTGCAGCGCGATCGGATTGCTCGGGTTAGCCGTTTGGCATTGGCAGGAGAAGGGCGCCGGCGGAAGGTTCATCCCGGTCGCGCTAACTGTAGCCGCGCTCTTGGCCGCTCCAGTTCCGGGGCAATATACAATTGATCCTGCGTCGCCGAGCGAGTACGCGGTACCGGGCAAGGCAGGCGTGCTGAAGGCTCCGAATACGATGAAGCGTCCCACACAGGCGGGAGAATGGGCGTTGAGCGCGGCGAGCGTCGCCGATGCTGCGCCGGCCAAGCGGCTTGCTCTGATAGAAGGGGAGGCAGGACAGGATTTCGGAGACCTGTTCCAACTGCCGTACGATATTCCGGAAACGTATTATCAATGGGAGGGTGCGGATTCCGACCCTCATGCGCTTATTAGAACTTTGGCCAAATGGAACGCGGAATCCGAGCTCGACGTGACGCAAGGACAGAAAGTGATGGGGGTAGGCACCGTTTTCCCGGATGGGCGAATCGGGATGGTCGACCGAATTGAGGCTTATACGCGGTCCGCTATCGAGGAGGGGACGGACGTTTTCTTCGTCCCTGTGGAGGCGTACCAGCAGGTTAAGGATATCTCCAAGAAGCAGTTGATCGTTCCGGTTTCGAATTTTGCCGAAGTGCTGTATTTTCTTGAGCAGCCGATCGAATTTTGGCCGCTGCGCAATTTCGGATTGTTTTGCCATTAAATGGGGTGTTCGTTAGGCCAGCCGATTTACTGTGAACGATAATCGATGATAAATGGGGACCTCAAAAGCTTGCTCCTGAAACCTGAAGGGGTAAACCCGTTGCAAGGTTACAGGAGCGTATGAGGCAGTCTTCGGGCTTTGATTGACCCACAGCGTTTCCAATTGGCTGGAAATCATGATTTCCAGCCAATTGGAAACGCTGTGGGTCAATCAAAGCCCGAAGACTGCCTCATACGCTCCTGTAACCTTGCAACGGGTTTACCCCTTCAGGTTTCAGGAGCAAGCTTTTGAGGTCCCCATTTATCATCGATTATCGTTCACAGTAAATCGGCTGGCCTAACGAACACCCCATTTAATGGCAAAACAATCCGAAATTGCGCAGCGGCCAAAATTCGATCGGCTGCTCAAGAAAATACAGCACTTCGGCAAAATTCGAAACCGGAACGATCAACTGCTTCTTGGAGATATCCTTAACCTGCTGGTACGCCTCCACAGGGACGAAGAAAACGTCCGTCCCCTCCTCGATAGCGGACCGCGTATAAGCCTCAATTCGGTCGACCATCCCGATTCGCCCATCCGGGAAAACGGTGCCTACCCCCATCACTTTCTGTCCTTGCGTCACGTCGAGCTCGGATTCCGCGTTCCATTTGGCCAAAGTTCTAATAAGCGCATGAGGGTCGGAATCCGCACCCTCCCATTGATAATACGTTTCCGGAATATCGTACGGCAGTTGGAACAGGTCTCCGAAATCCTGTCCTGCCTCCCCTTCTATCAGAGCAAGCCGCTTGGCCGGCGCAGCATCGGCGACGCTCGCCGCGCTCAACGCCCATTCTCCCGCCTGTGTGGGACGCTTCATCGTATTCGGAGCCTTCAGCACGCCTGCCTTGCCCGGTACCGCGTACTCGCTCGGCGACGCAGGATCAATTGTATATTGCCCCGGAACTGGAGCGGCCAAGAGCGCGGCTACAGTTAGCGCGACCGGGATGAACCTTCCGCCGGCGCCCTTCTCCTGCCAATGCCAAACGGCTAACCCGAGCAATCCGATCGCGCTGCAGAGCACAAGCATAAACAAGGGGGCAAGACCCCACAAGGCAAGCGCGGCGACAGCCAAATAGGCGACCGCAAATATTCGATAATAACGAACGGACTTGCGCTTCTCCCTCATCCCTGTCCCGAAGAACGCTACTAATAGGAATAGCAGCGCGGAGACCGCTCCGATCGCCGCGGGCCAAGGACTTTTCAGCGCCATATAAGCAGCCCACAGCACGAAGTAAAGCCCGGAATATAAGACTAATCCTGATCTATTCAGCGCTTGCAGCAGCATACCAACGTCCCCTTAAATTCCACTTTTCCCATTAAAACTATTGACGCGCTCGTCATTTAAACCTAAAATCTAAAATAGTTATTATTCCAACTGAACAACTTGGGTATGGAATGATTATAGTCCGAATCAAATGAATTGTCACGGGGGAGAGATAAAATTGAAATTAAATTTGTGGAAAAAAGGGTTGGGCATCCTCGCGTTGTCCACGCTGCTCGTTGCGGGCGCTTGCGGACAAAATGACAAAACGAGCGAGCCTGCGGCAAGCTCCAGCGCAAGCGCGGGAGGCGCGTCGGAGCAGGTTACTCACAAGCTTCGCCTCGGATACTTGAACGTTATGGACGATGCTCAGACGATTTTGGCCGACCGCGCGGGGATCTATAAATCGCACGGCTTGGACGTCGAGATGCACATGTTTTCCAGCGGAACCGACCTGATCAAGGCAATCGTAGGCGGCCAACTGGACGCCGGAGTGCTCGGTTTCACGAACGCGCTGTCCTGGCTCGACAAAGGCGCGGACTTGAAAATTGTTGGCGGAGCGCAAATGGGATATCACAGCATGCTGGTCGGAGAAAACAGCGATGTGACCGCAATTGAGCAGCTGAAGGGCAAGAGCGTAGCCTCCCAGCAGCAAGGCAGCACCGCCGACATCGTGTTGAACGGCGTCGTCTGGAAGCAAGCCGGTATGGAACGCGGCGACGTCGTTATGCAGCACGTTTCTCCGGCAGTCGCCATTCAATCGCTGGCCGCAGGAAAAGTCGACGGAGCTTTCGTCTTCGAGCCTTACGCTTCCATCGCCAAGCAATCGTATCCGGTTAAGGAAATCTACGAGGTGGGTCAGTCGTGGCCGTTCCCGTGCATGGTCGTAATCGCATCCGGCGATATCGTCAAGAACAACAAAGAAGCGGTGAATCGCATGCTTGACGCGCAGAAGGAAGCGATCGACATGCTGAGCAACGACGCCGCCAAAGCCGCATCGTTTATTACGAGCGACTTTATTACGGAGGACACGCTGAAAAAGGCCGACGGCACGACCGTTCCTGCCGAATCCGTGATTCAAGCCTCTATCGAATCCCAGGTATTCAACTGGAAAATTACCGACGAAGACATCGCCCGCATGGACGAAGTCGGACAAATGATGGTCGATCAGGAAATTTTGAAGGCGAAGCCGGATGTCAAAACCGCTCTTGACCTAAGCTGGCAGGAGCAACAATAACCGACGATTGAAGGGTTCATTCCTATGATTCGCAAAATTCAAAAGCTATGGCCCTTCGCCGCCGCGGTAGCAACGCTTCTGTTGCTGCTGCAGGTCGGCAATTGGGTGAATCCCCTTATTTTTCCGTCCGTTCCGTCCGTGTTTGTGCGCCTGTACGAAGGCGTTGCGGAGCCGAAGTTCTGGAAAGCGGTCGGGGCCAGCATGTACAGATTGTTAATCGGATATCCGATCGCCTGCTTCCTCGGTGGAGTCTTCGGCCTGCTGGCCGGCCTGTACCGGGGTTTTGCCTCTTATTTGCGCAGGCTTATCGCCATTCTGCAATCCATTCCTCCGATTACTTGGCTGCCGTTTCTAATGATTATTTACGGCTTCGGCGACGTTCCGATTATCGCCATCGTCATTATCGCTAGCTTTTTCCCGATGGCGATCGCAGTCATGGACGGAACCGAGGGCGTCGTCCGCACTCATCTGGAAGTGGCGAGAGTGCTTGGCGCCAAGAAGAGCCAGATCGTGCGGAGAGTTTATTTGCCGGAGACGCTCCCCGCCTTTATGACCGGCGGCCAGCTTGCGTTCGGCAACGCCTGGAGATCGCTCATTGCCGGGGAAATGTTCGGCAGCGCCATGGTCGGCCTCGGCTTCTCGATCCGGTTCGCGGGCGAGATCGCGGATATGAGCGGCGTTATTTTGTACATTATCGTTATCGGCGTCATCGCGACGCTGCTGGATCAGATTTTAATGGAGCAAGTCAAGCGGAGACTGCTTCGTTGGAGATACATCGCCGGCGGGGAGGGAAAATAGGTGCATACATTGGAGCTGCGCAACGTCAGCAAGCGCTTTGATTCGCTGCAGGTGCTCGACCGGATCGATCTGAAAATCCCTCAGGGGGAGTTTGCAGCGATCGTCGGCCCGAGCGGATGCGGCAAAAGCACCGCTCTTCGTATGCTCGCAGGCCTCGAAACCGCCACGGAAGGCGATGTTCTCGCCAACGGCGCGAAGATTACCGGGCCTTCTCCCGAGCGGATGATGATCTTCCAGGAGCATGGACTGTATCCTTGGCTGACCGTGGAGAAGAACGTCGCATTCGGCCTTGAGCTCGCCAAAGTGCCTAAACCGGAAGCCATGGAGCGAATCAACGCCGTTCTGGAGAAGGTCAACCTCAAAGGCTTTAATCACTACTTCCCCTCCCAGCTCTCGGGAGGAATGCGTCAAAGGGTCGCTATTGGGCGCGCTCTTGTCATGGATCCGGACATTTTGCTGCTGGACGAGCCGTACGGAGCGCTCGACGCGATGACGCGTCTGACGATGCAAAACGAACTGATCCGGATCTGGCAAGGTACCGGCAAGACGATGCTGCTTATCACCCACGATATCGACGAAGCGCTCTACTTGGCCGATAAGGTGTACGTAATGAGCCCTAGGCCGGGACAGATCATTCATACGACGCATTACGAGGCGCCGAGACCGAGAGATCGGAGCAGTGAGGAATTCGTCGCATACCGCAGAGAAATTATGAAGCTGCTTGGGCTGGACGAATAATAAATAGAGGCGCAGGGGATACTCTCCCCTTGCGCCTCTATTTATTTTGCAGCTATTTAAGCTATTATTTGATCGGTTGTCCGAACGCGCCTTTAAACACCGTTTCCTCTAGCGGACGACGCGGAGACGGAGCCTCGCGCGAAGCCATCATCTCAGGAAGTGCGTCCTTGTCCCCTTGATAGCCAAGAGCAACAGCCGCCTGAATCGCGAAATTCTCCGGAACGTTCATGACTTGGCGAGCTTTCTCGAAGTCAAAGCCGGTCATCGCATGAGTGACGAGACCTTTGCGAACAGCTTCATGCGCCAATGCGCCCCAAGCTGCACCAGCATCGAACGCAGCGGACGGGAATGGGCCGTTTTCCGAAGAAGTCTGGGAAACAATCAGAATGAGCACCGGTACTTTCGCGCACCAAGCCTGATTGAACTCGGCCAGGAACGACAGAAAATTAGCGCGCTCCTCGGGCGTGCGAGCGACGATAAATCTCCAAGGCTGGAAATTAAAAGCAGAAGGAGCAAAACCGGCAGCTTCCAAAACGGCGAACAAAGTTTCTTCCGGCACTTCCTTCTCCTGGAAGGAACGCGGGGACCAGCGATTGACGTTAATCGGATCAATCTCGTACGAGGTTGGGCGGGCTTGAGAGACTGCTTCTTGTATTGTAACCATTATGTTTTCTTTCCTCCTGCGAATGTATGTCTAGTTGGATGAAATCCACTTACTTTATTATAGCGCATTGAGCTGAGAAACGACACAGCCGGAATTAGTTGCACAGGCGCGATTAAAGCGCTTAAAGCTCATTAAAGCTAACCAATGCTGTCAGATGCTCATCTTTAACGGCAATGACAATTGGATTGGAGTCCGCCAAGGATATGGAAACTTTATTCAGGTCGGCCCCAAACTCAAACTGCCCCGGTGCCGTGTATAGGAGGTTTGATGGTCTGATGGCTTGTTTCAGTCCGTATTAATTTTTCCACAACCTCAGACGTCTATGCGTCTTCTGTCCGCACTCGGAAAAACCAGTAACATATCATTAAACTGACGGATCTATTTGCACACATGAGCTTACGCAGGGAAGTTAGTCGGAAATTCGTACAAAGCAGCTCGAACCAGGCTTAAACGGCGGACGTTTGTAGGAAAAACCGCACAAAGCAACTCGGCTCAGACTCAAACGACGAACGTTTGTAGGAAAAATCGTATAAACCAAACAAGATCAGGGATTCCATGTCACTAAAGCGCCTTCGATGATTATACGAATAACATCTGGATTTATCTGGAAGTTTTGCAAGGCAATCATAGCCTTGAAACTGCCGTTGTTCTCCAAAATGTGATAGATGGCCGTTAACAGCGAGCGCGAAATCGGGTGTCGGCATACAGAGATAGCAAGCCGGGACTGATTGCCCAGCTATAAACGAATTATCTAGTAAAGATAAGTCTGCGTGCTCGTGGCGACCTTATTTGTGCTTGGAAAGGCAATCTACACATATATACATACGGTCCCCCAGTAAAAAAGCGGCCCACTCCCTTCCACGTGATTTTGTAGTGTACTGAATATCTCTGTAACTCCAGCATACAAAAAAACGCCCAAGGCGAACGGATTTCATTCCGTTTTGTGCCTTGAGCGAAGTGAACGGCATGGCTAGATACATGCACGACAACATTCTCTATCGATTATCTTTTAAACTAATAGATAACTAACGTTTCCACCATTTGACCGACCGTCTCGACATACTTGTCGAAGGAATCGTCTTCCGCCAGGTAAGTCAGAACATACGCTTTGCCGTTCTTGATCGACAAGAGCTGCTGCCAAGTCAGACTGAAGTCCCCTTGCTTGCCCGTATACTTAATGACTTGTATATCCAGCCCATCATCCGTCGCAAATTGCTCCTCCGAAAGGAGGGTAAAATCCGTAATTATCTCTTGCAGCTGTTGTTCCGTCACCTCGACATATTGAGCGAGATCCATCTCTTCCCCGCCGAGATCCTGCATGGAAATGCTGACGTTATCCCGAAACTTGTCGCCGTCCTCAAGTGCGGTCATAAAAGTGATGATAGCGCCCGGGACATCATGGCTTAACGCCCAGTCCTGTGGATATTGAATTTCCACGCCGCTGGCATCGTCTGTGAACATTTCGAAACCGGCATTTGCGCCCGGATCGGCGCTTTGGCTAGGACTGCCGCTCGGGCCGGAACTAGCCGAAGCAATCGGACTGGACGAACCGGACGGCGTTGCGCCGTCTCTCTTATCGTTCGATCCGCTTCCGCAAGCCGCCAATAATAGTGCCAGCCCCAGCGGCAGAGACCACTTCAATACTTGCTTAGCTTTACTTCTCTTCAACGCACATTCCCCTTTTCTAATCGCATATCCCGTATTATGGCAGCTTTAATTCGATCTCAAGGCGATAATAGGCCCCGACAATATTCTCAAAATCGGCCGTCAACGCCGGTTTGAAATCGTCCTGCTGCAGCAACCCTACCAGCAGAGTTTGCGCCGGTTTCCCTTCCGGTACGAGACGGGCCGTAATCTTATAACGCCCGATCGGCACCCCTTCAATTCCGAAGCCGTTGTTGGTCACTTTGCCATGCCCGACGATCTTCTTGCCCGCTCCGCCGGCGGTCTGTCCGACCGGCTCCAGCGTCAGCTCGACATCCTCCCGCTCCGGCGGCGGGAGCGTAACGTCCGTCGGGTCCCATAGATCGGCCATATGAAACACTACGGTTCCGGTTTTCGTCAGCGCCGTAAAGTTGCGGATCGCGCCCATATTGCCCGCGAAGGGGTCATCATTGTCCGGGGTCAGGTCAATCGGCGACGATACGCCGTTTAATTCGATCGTAGCCTGCCCGCTCGCGCTCCAGGTCGTCGCCATCTTGATTAATTCAATCCGGTAACGGCCCTTGACGTCGGTAACGGCTGCTTCATTGCTGTTGTACAGCAGCATGTTGTCGGCATATATCGTCGCCCCCTTGATCGGACGGCCTTCCGTATCGACGACGACGCCTTTCAAGACGTAAGGTTCAGCCCCGTCCGTACTACTGTTGTCCTTCTGTCCGTTATCCTTCGGATCGTTGCCCTTCGGATTGTTGCCTTCCCCGCCGTTGCCGGCCGATTTGCCCTTATCATGGATATGAATGATCCTATCGCTGCCTTTGCTCGAAACCTCGACGTCATATCCGCTATTCTCCGATACGAAGCGCAGCGGAACCATCGTACTGCCTTTCACGACTTGCGCCGGAACATCCAACGCGACCTTTCGGCCGTTAACGATTGCGGTTTTATCGTTAATCGTCAGTATGATTTCCAGTCCGTTTTTCGTGCCGATCGCTTTCTCGGCGCCATTCTCTTTCGCCCACTTGACCTTGAAGCCAAGCGTCTCCATCATTTTGCGGAACGGGACGAGCGTGCGTCCGTCCTTCATAACCGGAGCGGCTTCCTCAAACGTCACCGCCTGGCCGTTATACAATACGCTGATCTTCTTCGTCTGGGCCGCCGATACGCTCGCATGTACCGCCAGTGCGATAATCAGCATCGAAGCCAGTAGAATGCCTGTCATTCTTAAACGCTTCATACTCATTGTCATTGCTCCTTTCGGTAGTGGCTTGCTGTTCGCTCCCCTTCGGAGGGGAGGCTCCGCCATCCTCTCGTCTATTGGGCCGCCTCCGCCTGCTTGAAATAATACGCCGCGCCGGCATTGAAGCCGTTCCCGAAGTTCACGATATCCGCGCTTCCCTTCACTTCTTTGCCGATCTGCACTTCTTCGAAATGCTTCGCCAAATAATCGAACTCGGCGTCGGCCATTTTTAACTTCAGCGGGCTGAGGTAATACTCCAATTTGATCAAGTCTTTATTGTCCATAAAATCGCTGAGCACACTGCCCAATCCATAGGTGTACTTCTTGGCCTCTCTTATAATCTGCTTGTAATTGTCCAGCATCAGAGAAAAGGCGCTCACACTCCAGACCGACGAGCTGACTCCGATAAACGCGCCCGTCATAAACACCAAATAATCGTCTCCGGTAGGCGATACAGGCTCAAGCGCCATCAGATAGTCGGCAAAGCCGCCGTGCTCGCCCGTATCCATAACGGCAATCGTCTCATAAGTGTCCGGATCGATCTCCAGCCACGCCCAACGGTTCTCTCCGTATATCCTCGTCGCCTGATCGGGAATCAGCATCGCCTTGGAAGAATCCTTCGCCCGTTGCAGGAGAAGCTCCGGAAAGCCCTTCTCCTCCATCGATTTCAGATCCTCCTTACGATTGGCGGGAAGACTCAAGATAAGCTTGGTATCGTCCGGGCTTCTCGACCACACCTCCATGAAATCCGCCGAGTTGCCCGGCAGCACGGCGCCCTCAAGCCTTGAAGCGAACAGACCGCTCATGATCTGGAAGGCGCTCGCGGACTCCTTCGTACTCCGATGCAGCATATTGGCGGACTGCTGCAGATCGATGCTTGTTCTCAGTTGCGAGGAGCCGCCCTTGGCACGTACGGTCACAACGATAACCCGTTCTTGATTCGTACGGCCTGCGGTCACATCCAGGGTGCGGGCAAGCTCATCCTCATAGGCCGTCTGGCTGGCAATAAACCGGTACAAAATGTTGCGCGTATACCATACAAGCGTCGATTGGTCATCCGGACGCTTCGCCGCCTGATAGGCGCGGTCGGCCGCCTTCTGAACCGTTCCGGTCGCTGCGGACGACAGATCCGGAAGGTTAACGGCCAACGTGTGGAACACGCCGCTGATCTCCTCCCCTTCCTGAAGCTTCGTTTCGTGAACAAGCTTTTTCTTCGGCAACTGTACTTCGATTCGTACGCCTGTAACGTTGAATTTCCGGGGGTCTACTTGCTGGTCTCCGACAATTTGTACCGTCTGATTTTCCAGAACTGCGGTATATAGGCCCTTGGCACCGCCAATGCGAATATCGACCGCTTCCTTGCTTAACAGATCCAGGTCGAGCGAAGTGTTCAGCACGCGCACTTCCTGTATCCCGGAATCGCCGCCGCTTTCGCCGCCTCCCAATGCGCCCGCCACATCTCCTGCAACGGCGTTCACACCTTTATTTTCCTTCGGCTTGATCTTGTAATAGACGCTGATCGTGCCTTGCACAGACGTCATGCTCCGGCTCTCTTGCCCGGCGGGGAGGAAAACCAGCCCGCTCAGCTCGGATAAATCCTTCATGAAGGGCACAACAAACACTTTGGTTTTCCCTTCCTCGTCGGAATAGGACCAAGCAGGCAAGAATTGTTGCTCCGCCTTATCCACGCTGCCCAATTCCTGCAAAGCCTGCCTGCCCTGATCGGTCAGCTTCACCATTCTCAGCGACGGGCCGTAACCGAGCTTAGCCAGCAGACCTCCCGTCAGGTTGGCCAAGTCTCCTTCGGTTCCCCAGCCCTGGGTCAGCACCGCCTCGGGCGAATTCCGGTACATATAGTAATAATCCGACGATGGCAGCCATTTCAGCCCGTTGATCAGAGCCTGAAAATCCGCCAACGTCTTCACCGACTGCATCTGCATCAAACCATGCACGGTCGGCAGCGGGGCCGGAACAGCCTCCCGCGGGCCGCTCCCGACATCCAGATCCGCCGCCTGCGCAGCATTGGCCGACGACTGTGCCGCCGCCAAAGCCTGGTGCTGGCGAATCGCATTCGTCAGCGCCGCCGAGAGCTGAATATCGAATTGCCGATCAAGCTCGGGAGATACCCGTTTGACCAACAGCCCCTCCTCCTGGAAAGCGTCCTTCGCAACCGGCAGCTTCAAGCTGCCGAACTGATCGGATTGCAGCTCCCAGGTGAGATCCGCCTGCTTGGACGGCAGGGAGAAGATAAGGAAGCCGCGCCGGGAGGCGCCGTCAAATACCGCCCAGTCCTTGTCGATGCCGAGCAGCAGATCGTCGGTTGCTCGATCGGGCGACAGCTCCTGCCGCTCGTCAGCGGCTTGCCCGGCTTGCCCCCCGCTCGCAACGAGCTTAAGAGATTCTCTGAACCCGGACGTGCCCGAGCCGTCCTTCGTATCGGCTATCGTGACATCCGCCACGACGTAGTCGCCGCTGCCGGACTCAAGGCTTTTGATTCTGGCGAGCGCATTTACCGTGAGCGCCACGCCATCCCCTTGATAAGCCGAGCCGGTTGCTCCGGCCGCATTGTCTGTGCCGCTGCCCGCACTGCCCGCTCCCGCAACGTCTGACCCCTTGCCACGAATCGGCAGGACGGTTGCTCCGCCGTACAAGTCGACATACAGGTCCGTCGGCTTATCCTTCAGAACGTTCGGCGTCTGGAAAGCGAACCGGATCTTGTTGGAGGAGCCCGGCCCCATCGTCACCGGCCGCAGCAATCCGTAGGGCAGAAGAGCGGTAGCCGTATTCACGGGAATCAGGAACGGCCCCTTTCCGCTCTTGACGCTCAGATAGAACCTTTGTGCAGGGTCCATCTTCAAATCCGCCTGAACGTTGGATTGCAATTCCGCCTCTATCACTTTGAATACGCTCGTTTTTCTTTTTAACTCGACGTTCTCGATTTTCTCCGTATCGCTGCTCGCCTTCACCGTCAGATTAAATGTATCCGAGAGTTTGCCCGTTACGCTTGTCGGCAGCTTAGTCACTGCGAGCTCCTCCTGCTTCGAAGGATTGCCGACCAAGGGCAGCGTGACATGACCGTACGTCGTGTCGTAATAATTCAGGGATACCTGCTCCAGCTTCTCGTCAGGGACGAGAAAGACCAGCATTCCCCGTTTTGTCTCGTCGGTTCCGATCGTAATACCGCCTTCTCCCGGCGGAGCGATAGGCGTCTCCGTCAGCCAGGTTGCCGTCGAAGCCGGATAAGAACCGGATTCGTTCACATTCATGAAGAAGTGCGAAGCAAAATCGGGAATCAGATACGGAACGCCTTCCCCGTAAATATTTTTGATATCCATATCGACCGCCGCGAAGCTCTTGCCGGTAGGCGCGTCAACGCCTTTAAGCCGCTTCAGAAAATACAGCTCGCGGACGTTCCATTCCGCGGCCTTGTTCTTCCCTTTCGCGCTAAGCGGAATGCGCTTGTAAATCTTCACGTCCTTGCTTGGAATATCTTGACCGTACACAAGCGATGCCGTCGCCAATTCATATTGCTTAATTTTCTTGCCGGCCTCGTAGCTGATCGTATCGAGCGTGATCCGATCGTTGACATTCAGTCTGACGGGAAAATCGACCAACTGACTGTCCGTATATTGGCGAACGGCGCCTTGCTCCGAATCGTTGCTAATAGCAAGGGATAATGCCACCTTCTCGGCAGGCTTCCGCTTCACTTCGGCCAATGCCTCCTGGAAAGCCTTGGCCAATACTTGCGGATCTTCGGAGATGACATATTTGCCGCCCGATTTGTCCGCAGCCCATTTGAACGCTTCTTCTCCCTCTCCCGTCCCCATACCTACCCATAGCACCTGAATGCCCTCTTGCTTGATTCCCGTCAATATTTTCTCGAACGTTTCCTTCTGGGACGAATCCACATCCAAGGCTGCATCGGTCAAATAGACCATCACTCGTTTGTCCGAAGGGACCTTCCTTAACGAGCGATATGTCGCCGACACAGAGTCGAGGATGTTGGTTCCCGTACCGACCCCAAGATTGCCCAGCGACTGCAGCACCTCCGACTTACGATGGGTCAGCACCTGTTCGACACTGACTCCGGCCGAGAAGCTGATCAACTGCATCAGACTGTTTTCCGGAAGCTGCCCGATAAAATCGTGAAAAAGATATTTCATCTTATCGATCCGGTAGTTGCCCTCCCCGCTGGCCGGGCTCATATCCATGGAACCGCTGATGTCCATCGTCAGAGAGATGACCGGAGCATCGGACGGAGCCTGCTCCTTCGGCCGTTCGTAGGTCAGCTCGAATTGATTGCCCAGCCTGTCGTTAATCGAGGTGAACACATGCGTAAGCACGGCTGCGTCCTTGGCGGAATAATAGGTGCCTTCCGACATTCCGGCCAGCTCAAGCAAGGTCGCAGAGTCGTGATCCGGACCGAAGCCGATCGTGAACAGCGGTATGCCGGATGCTTTGACAGCCTGCACCACCTCTTGCTTGGTCGCTTTGCTTCCCGTTCCCGCTTTCTCGGCGCTGCTGTCCACGCCGTCCGAGAATACGACCATGGTCGGCCGCTGCTTCTCCTTCAACAGATCGAGCCCTTGCACGACAGAATCGTATAAGGCGGTATTGCCCTTCGCTTTGACCTGTTTCAGACTTTCCAGCACTTCCTTCTTGCCGGTTCCCGGCAGCAATCGCGCATCCGAATCGAAGTCGATCACCTGAATATGCGTGTTCTCCGGAAGTCCTTGAATAAAAGTCCGCGCGGATTCCAGCACCTGCTCCATCGACTTCGCCATGGAGCCGGAGGAGTCGAGCGCCAGCACCACGCTAGGCGGAATTTGCAGCCGCTCGAGCTTCAGAATTTTGCCCGGTTGTCCGCCTTCGAGAATCTGGATATCCGCCGGCGTTGGCGTATACTTGGGACTGCGGGAATCGAGCAGCATAAAGTCGATCTTGGCCTGCTCCCCCTGCTCGGCGATTGTCTCCATCTTAAGCAGGCTCTCATCGCCGGTGGAATCGCCCAGCCCGTCGTTGTTGTAGGAGTTAGCGAGCAAGGGCTTGATTTCAAGCTCGGTCATCTCCCCCGAACTGACCGGGATCATCCTTGTATTCAGATCGATAGCCCCCGTCTGGCCGCCCCGCTGCGTCGCCTTTACATTCCAATAACCGGCAGGGAGCCAGAACAACATGTCTCCTTCCGGCGTCTTATCGCCTTGCAAGTTAAGCTCCGGATGGCTCATCGTAACCCCCGGGGACATCGCCACCTGAATCGAGCCCAGCATATTTCCCCGAACCCTCAAAGCTCCCAGCCGCTCCCCGTCCCGGAACGGACTGATGTCCTCTCCCTCGTCAAGCGTAAAGGAGATTTCTCCAGGCTCGGATCCGCTGCGCCAGGTCACTTTCCACAAAATCGGCACGGACGAATCCTGCGGAATGTCGTTTAGCATATAATCCTTTGTTTTGTACGCGTACATCCACTTGGTATAGAGGATATCCCTTCTGTACTGGCCTTGCTCGGAGACTCCCCTTCCGACCACTTGCATCTCGCCATCGGTCAGCGTAGCTTTGATGCTCTGATATTTGTGACCTTCATTAGTAGTCATAAAATAGATTTCCTGATTTTTGAAATCCTCGGCTTTGAAGGTTACGGTTTTTCCCTGCTGCAGCTTCAACTCCTGATACACCGTCAGCAAATACCCCCCGCCGTTCTTCGAGGCAACGCCCCACCATTGATCTCCTGCTGAGTCGGCGGCGTGAATCACCCATTTGTCCTCATCCGGCCCCCGGTAAAATTCGCCGCCAAGCTCCGCGACATACAGATTCAGATCGTCGAAAGGATCAACCGTCTTATCCGTCCACTCCACCTGCATCTGCCACGCGGTGCCGCTGGTCATTCGCGACGTTTCCCTATTGTCGGTATCGATATAGCGAAGCTCCTGATATTGATTAGGCAGCAGTTTGACGGATTGATAGTTGCTCTGGGAGCCGAAAGGATTCAAGTAAGGGATCGCAACCTCCCAATTTCCGATCGGATACGCCTTTCTGCGGGGTGCGTCCTTAACCGTCTCGTTTAATCCCGAACTCCCGGGGGTAACGGGCGAATTGTTAACTGTCGCTTCCTTCGTTCCGTCGGACCTAAGCTTGTTATTGCCCCCCAACGCCCAAATAGCGCCATACGCCAAAATGCCGCCAATCAGAATGAGAAGGGCGATTTTGACGTATTTCCTGTTTAATAAGTTTTTCATTACAAATATCCGCTCCAATCTTCTTCCGGGAAGTGCGATCGCACACCCGCGTTATCCCCTGCTCCCCCTTTAATCGACTTCCGAAAATGTATGGCCGCAAGAAGAACAGAAGCGCGCGTCGATGGGAACAGCTTTGCCGCATTCGCAATCCTTCTCGTTCGCGAGCAATTTGATCTGCTTTTTTAATTCCTGAATTTCATTCTCCAGCCGTAAAATTTCCTCTATGTTCGAATGATAGTCCCATTTCTTCCCTTCCGAGTCGCGATTGTTCGCAGCCAAAAATACGATTCGGCCAATATCCCGATAATGCTGCTCGATTTCTTTTTGCTTGCCGCCGCTCTGCATTTTGAGCTTATTGACTTCCACCAACGTCTTCGCCTTGCTGCCCGCTTCCGAAAAACCCGATTTCACTTTGTCCATAAAACTCATCGCAATTCCTCCAATTTCTATGAAAATGGTCTGTCTGACTCCAACCACGCAATCACCCGGCAACTTCCTCTTCCCAATTTAGCACCGCAGCTTTTTTTGCGATATTATACCTTCGTATACTTTTGAGTCGTCTATCGTCCGAACATAAGCTCCATACCGATTTCTTTCGGTCCTACGATTCGTTCGCATCAACCGCCAGATGGATAAGACCGTGAAGATGCTGATATCCTAAACCATAGCAAATAATAGAAACACCTCTCCCCAGTGGTTGCCAATCAACCTTTAGAGAGAGGTGTTATATATTTCATTTGTTGATGATTAATTAAAATTAGACTCCTTCATGATAGTAGACCCGAACTCTATATTCAGGGATAAGAGTTGAACCAACATTTGATAGAGAAACATTTACAGTAATCTTATCCCCAAATGTATACAAAGTATATGAGCCTGAATTATATTCTTCATGATAGAGAGTTGAAAAATAGTTCAGAAAACTGTAATAAACCTGTGTCTGTTCTTCTAAATCTTGACTTTGTTCCGTGATGTAAGAAACGGTTTGCAGCCCCTCTGAAATAAATGAATACTTGAGACTGCCCTGTATAGCATTTGAAAATTGATAATTGTATACAAGCGTTCCGGAATTGTCCGATTCAATAAACCTTTCTTTGAGTTCACGTTCATTTGACTTCTCTATCTCCGCCGCGGTTGCCCCCCAGTTATAATCAAAATACCTATCCTTATTGTAGTTCCAAAAGGTCCCAATCATTATCCTTTTAGTATCAGGATCTACGTAGAAGCCGCTCTCTGTTACTTGCGCTACAAATTTCAACGGTACAAATGTATTTCCTTTTATTGTTTTCGGTGCAACCGCCAGTTTTACTTCATTATTATTAACTAGCGCAATTTTATTTCCTATTTGAAGTTCAATATTATATTTGTCGTTTTGAGCTATGATTTTTTTAGTTTTTGGATCGAAGTTCACTGATAGACCCAAAGATTTAAATAAAGGTTTAAACTGAACTAGAGTAACACCTTTTTCTGTAACTGGATTAACATCAAAAATTACTCTTTTTCCCTCGACAAAAATAATATTCTGTTTTTTATCCTGAGTTATGCTTTGTGATGCTGCATATATATTCGTATGAGACAAAAACAATAAAAATATTACAATAGATACGATTTTTATTTTCTTACTGTTCATTGAATCCCTTCTTTCTCTTTTAATAAGGAAACATACCATAATAATCAAAAAACTACTTCTTGAATGTACCACATTCCCTCCAAAATGTTTACCAAATCGCCCAAACCAGATAAACAATTGCACTTTAATGTAACAAAGACAAGCCTAAAAGCAAGCTCGTCTTCTTGGCAAAACTATTGCGCCTTGTTCAACAAACGGTTAACCAACTGAGTCCGGTTCTTGATGCCCAGCTTCCGGTAGATCGCCGATAGATGCTTCTTGACCGTAATTTCCGAGACATACAGGCTTGCCGCGATCTCTTGGTTCATATAGCCTTGTACAAGCAGCCTCGCTACCTCGTTCTCCCGGGCCGACAACATCGGCAAATCGTTGGTCCGTCCCTCGGAATGCTCCGACAAGCCGAAGGACTCTACCATTTTGTTCAAATAACGCTGCAGCTTAGCGCCTCTTGTGTCCAGCACGTAATACGGCGCAGGCGTATTGGCGTCATAATCGTAATGTACGATGTCTCCCGTCTGCTCGCATCCCAGGCTGAGGTGGAAATCGTTTAAGAAGGGGAGATCCGGAGGGGACGCTACGACATAATCGGAGGAAATCAGCAGCGAAATGAACGTCAGCCCCGCGGTCGTACGGATCGTAACATCCCCGAAATCGGCGACATCGATCGTTTTGACAAAATAACCGGCAATATGCCCTTCCGCCTCCCGAAGCTCCCGCAACTCGTTTTCCGGCAAACTCTGAAAATAAGCGGAGGACAACGGCCGAGCGCACAAGTAGTCCAGCGTTCCCGCATGGATCGGAATGATTGCCGTCAGACCGCATATGCTCCCCTGCTGATCCCTCATCAGCTTAACAATGCCGGGTTCGAGCTCATGCAGCTCCTGAAGATGAATATGCTTCACCATCTGCGTGCTTTCTTCCGGGGAGATCGCGTACTCGAACAGTTCGCCCGTATCCGGGTTCAGCAGCGGAATGCACACCTCTTGCGAGTTGGTCCGACGGTTTTCCAAGTACCGCTCTGCCTCCGTCCAGTTGGACGAATTCAGCGGCTCCATACGATACGGCGATAATTTCTGATAGCAGAAATTGCGGACTACATGATCTCCGATATAATAGTGCCATTCGACGCCCTCCCAAGCGATCTCCTTACGCTGAGTCGATCGGGTCATCTTGTTGTAGTAATACATAATGCAGCGCTGCTGCAGCCGATTGTAATGCTCGGGCTGTCGGATCCGCAGCTCGTGGCCGATGGCATCCCTCATCAAGTCGTGCAGGATCCATCCTCGATCTACTCTGCGGACAAAGGAAAGCCCGGCAAGCCACTGAAATAATTCCGTCGTCACCGCCTGATCCAATACGCAGGAAAGCAATTCCTGATTAAAATGGCGAAGCACCGCCGCAGTCTCCACAAGCTCCCTAAGCTCGTCGTTCGGAACCTCTGTCAGCCAAGTCCTTACGACATGTTCGAACACTTCGATTCCGTCCGCTATGGCCAAGTCCTGAACATTCTGGACCATCGTCGTCGACACGATCAAGGACAAGGTGAGCGGATGCCCTCTGGTCTTCATCCAGATTTGTCTGATCATCGGCTCCTCGGAAATGCCCGAGCGGTCCAAATATTGTTTTACGGAGAAAAAGTCGAGATCGCCAATCGGCATCCGGTGTATCCAATGACGCCATGCCGGGGAGCTGAGCCAAAGACCCTGCAAGGGAAATCTTCCCGCAACGACAATGAGAATATCCGAATGCAAGCGCGGAAGGAAAACTTCTCTCAGCCAATTCTCCATATCGTTCATCTCTTCGAAGGTGTCCAGCGCAAGAACCAGCTTCGTATTGTCCGCTTTCTCCCTCAGGACGCCGTGACAAAGCTCCAGCAGCGTCTGCGGTTCGGCGATCCGCCCCAGCTTCTCTGCCGGGTAACCGAGCATACGCAGCAGTTCCGTACAGAAGTCGTTAGGCGTATGGGAGAACCCGCGGCTGTCCATCAACAGAAACACCGCCTTCGCATTCGCAGCTAAACCTCGGAACTCGTCTAGCAAGTAACTTTTACCCACGCCGCCCGTACCATAAATGTTCAAAACACGTTTGGATTGTCCGCTCATTGCCAGCTGCTGCAGGAAAAACCCAATTTCGTTCTCCCGCCCCACCATGTAGTGCCGTTCCATTTGTTCGATCTTGGCAGCTATGCATTCCTCGGATTCCGTTACCTTCACATCGCCATCGCTCATGGCATCCATCTACCTCCGACTGAATCATCCGCGGTCCGGTTTGATCTATTGATCATCTCATGAAATGGTTTGTATCTAACAGTGCCCGGCATCCCGACTTCCATCATGACCGGTCATCATTGTGGCTTCGCTTTTGTCATGACCAGTCATGTTTATTGTCATTTTAGTCATAGGTGCGGCGGCTTTGAGGAAAAAGCAATACCGCGATCGACCGTATATTATACGTTCGGATAATAGACTGCCGGAGAGGAGGGATGGTACCGTAAATGTATTCTTAAGGAAGATTCCGGGAGGAGAACAGAAGATTATGCAATGGTTAGTATTGATTCATGTTTTGTCGGCGATTATGGGGATCGGACCTACGTTTTTTGGACACGTGCTGGTTAGAATCAACCAAACGCCTGAACAGCTGCGTCATTCTTTGAAGCTGGCGGGGAGGTTGGATTTTTTCCCCAAGGTCGGAGGCTCTCTTGCGGTTATAACGGGAATTTTACTCATTGTGCTCAACGACTACGGTACTTTTACGCAGCTCTGGTTAGTCGGGTCGCTCGTGCTCTATGTTTTGATTCAAATCGTCGTGATCGGCTTCGTCGCTCCATCGCAAAAACGTCTCGCCCAATGGGTGTTCGATGAAGCGAACTTGAACAAGTCCGAGCTGCCGTGGGAACAGCGCAAAATCCTCGCGAAAGCGAATTCGATGCTTTATGTCGCGTCCAGCATGGGCCTGGTTCTGTTTGTTTTTATGATTTTGAAGCCTTAGAGCGCGCTTAGTAGTGCAATGTGGAAGAGGCTGTCCCCTAAGCCAAGAAAGTTGCTCTTGAAGAAATCGAAGAACAAGGTTCAAGGTGTATGTACCTCCTTTGTTTAATCGATCATCTCAAGCAACTCTACTTAGGGGGTAGCCTTTTTTTCATGTGTGCGTTACAGCTCGGGGGCGCCGCTCTCCCGCCAAGCGCTACAAATCGTTTTGATCGCTTGATAAGCAAAATGTATAATCGTTGTGAAATCAATTCGTACGATCGGGTTGAGCGGTTAGTGCCCGTTTGCGATGAGGAGACGAAGCAAATGAGTGATGCGAGATGGATTCCTGCCGGAAAGCCGAAGCAGATTCGAGCCGAAGGAACAAGAAGCATACTTTATATTGAGGACAATCAGGAGATCGGACTGTGGGTCAAGGAGGAGCTGGAGCAGCGCGGTTATGAGGTACAGTGGCTAATATCCGGAGACGGCGCGGAACGGGAAGTGCTTGAGAAAGATGTGGTCATCCTCGATATTATGCTTCCGGGGCTGGACGGTTTTACGATCGGTCAACGTTTAAAAAGAGCGGCGCCGACGGTACCGATCCTGCTTCTGTCCGCACGTTCGGCTGTTGAGGATAAGCTGGCCGGGCTTCAGTTCGCCGACGATTATGTGACCAAGCCCTTTCATATCGACGAGCTGGCAGCGAGAGTGGAAGTTCTGCTGCGCAGGAGCGGATCGGGACTTCCGAAGCGTCTGCAGCTGGGACAGCATATCGTCGTGAATATGACCGAGAATACGGTGCGGAATGAAAGTACGGGAGAAGAAATTATCCTGACGGGCAAGCAGCATCAAATTTTGATGTATTTTCTGAGCCGTCCCAATCAGATTTTGCCTAAAGAACAAATTTTCGAAGCAATCTGGGGCGAACCGTACATGGAGGGCGACAAAACGCTAATGGTCCATATTCGCCACCTCCGCAAGAAGCTGGAACAAAACCCGGACGCGCCGGAAATCGTTGAAACGGTTCGTGGCATCGGATACAGGGTCAGGCTATGAAACGTTTTGGATCGTTTTTTCGCCGGTATTTGCTATTTCATTTTCTAGTTCTCATTTTCTTGCCGCTTCTGGCGATTTTCATGGTTGCCGGCGTATCTCCCTCCGAAGGATCGCCGGGCACATTGTATGAATATCGCAGCATGGCGGTCTTGATCGGCCTCATCTTTGCCGTGTTTATCTGTATTTCGTGGATTTTCTTCTATCGTCTCCGCCGACGGCTGATCCGTCTGCAGAAAGCGATGGCCGTCCCTGCGGACGGCGAACGGCTTCCCCGCCCCATGTCCGTTCGCCCCGCACGCTTGGACGAAATCGGTCAGTTGGAAGCATCATTTAACCGAATGGTCCTCCAGCTCGAAGACAGTCGCCGCCGGGAACTGGAAGAGGAATCGCTCAGACGAAGGCTGATTGCGAATTTGTCGCACGATTTACGGACGCCGCTTACCGTTATTCGCGGGCACGCCTCAAGACTGGCCAAAGAACCGCTCGGCCCGGAAGGACGCGACTCGCTGGGAGCGATCGACCATACGATTACACGCGTCGGCGAACTAATGGACGACCTTCTGGCGTACACGCTGCTCACCTCGGGCAAATACCCGTATCATCCCGTTCCAACGGATATCGTTCGGTTAGCGAGAGCCTCAATCGCTTCGTGGTATCCGGCATTCGAGCAGGCGGGCTTCCATATTGAAGCCAATCTGCCGATGCAGACGACGTTCTCATGGGAAGTCGATCCGCAGTGGATGACGCGCGTGCTTGACAATCTGTTTCAGAACATCCTACGGCATGCAGAAACCGGCCAATATGTCGGTATAACGGTGAATGCGGAATTGCAGGGACTGACGATCGCGGATCGCGGCCCCGGATTGGACGAGCCCTCCGACGACCGCGGCGCCGGCATTGGACTGGCGATCACTACGCATATGTTGAAGGAAATGAAGCTGCAGGCGGATTTTGTATCGGATGAGACCGGCACTAGCGTGACGATCTGCCAGGCGAAAAATTAAACTGGATTTAAACGGAGCCCTCCCCGGCATTTAACCTGAACCGGTTACAATGAAAAGCATGTTAAGAAGGGGAGGCTGTACATGCTTACCATCCATCGACTCGTCAAACGCCGCGGTTCCCGCGCGATTCTCAGCGGCGTCAGCTTTCAGGCGCGGCCCGGCCGGGTGACCGGCTTCCTCGGGCCAAACGGCGCAGGCAAAAGCTCGACTCTCCGCATTTTGCTAGGGCTCGATAGCGCCGCTTCAGGCGAAGCGCTTATTAACGGAGTACCGTATGCGCGTCTTCGCAACCCGCTCGCCACCGTTGGCGCTTTGCTCGACGGCTCCGGCGCTCACCGGGCCAGAACCGGACGTGCGCATCTGAACTGGATCGCCCGTTCGGCAGGATTGCCTCGCTCCCGGGTCGACGAAGTGCTGGGAATCGTCGGTCTGACCGACGCTGCGTCCAAGCGCGTCGGCAGCTACTCTCTCGGCATGGGGCGCCGACTCGGGCTGGCCGCCGCGCTGCTCGGCGATCCCGAAATCCTGATTTTGGACGAACCCGTGAACGGTCTCGATCCGGAAGGCATCCGCTGGATCAGAACGTTGGTGCGCGAACGAGCCGCAACGGGACGTACGGTGCTGCTATCCAGCCATCTGATGGGGGAGTTGGCCGAAACGGTTGACGATGTGATTGTCATTAACCAGGGGCGAATCGTCGCAGACGGTACGCTTGCCGAGGTGGTCGGTGCTCACGACACCCTTGAGGACGCCTTTTTCGCACTTACGTCTCAGAACAGCGGGGTTGCACCATGAGGGCGCTTACTGCGGAATTGTCCAAGCTAACCTCCCTGCTGTCGTTCTGGGTCGCGCTAGCCACAGGGCTGATTGTCCCGACGGCCATTGCCGCGCTCAACTCCGTGTCGACCCGAAAGGAGCTTGACCTGGGCAGTGAAACCGCTGTCGGAATCGATATGGGCTATCAAGAATTGGCGTTCGGCGTCATCGGCGCAATCATCATTGGCGTTATTGCGGTTAGCAACGAGTACTTCACCGAAAGCGCCGAATCCGGAGGCGGACGCCAGATTACGACCAGCCTGATCGCGGTGCCGTCCCGCCTCCGCTTCCTGCTGGCGAAAGCAACCGCTGTTGCAGTGGTCAGCGCAGTGCTGGCCTCAGCCGCTGCAGTCGCTACGATGGCTGCGATCCGGATCGTCCTTGGGGAGCATGCGCCCGAGATGGGAAGCGAGGCTATTCCACGACTGGCAGGCATCGTCTGCTACTGGGTGCTTACTGCGCTTCTGGCATTCGGGATTACTGTCCTTACCCGGCATGGCGTCATTCCGCTCGCTATCCTGATTGTGAATACTTCCGTCGTCACCGTCACTTATCTGCTCACTCGCCTTACATCGCTCGCATACTATCTGCCCGATATGGCGGGAATTCGTATGTTTATTCGCAACCTTGAAGACTCGACCGTAGAGATTGCCCCGCTCGTCGGCGGTCTGGTCATGACAGCCTGGGTCGCGGCGCTTCTCATTATTGCCGCTATCGTATTTTGCCGGAGGGACGCATGAGCGCTGAAGTCGCCCGGTCTCGCAGCCGGGAATTCGTCCAAGCACTCGCCGCAGAACTGTCCAAGCTGTGGTCGCTGCCAGCCGTATGGCTTACCTTGGGCGGTTCGCTGATCGTCAATCTCATCCTGGCCGCTGCCTTCGTCAGCGCCGGATTGCAAGGCTTAACCGGCACGCCATACGTACTCGATATCGGGTTAGCCTCGATTAGCTACATACAAGCCGGGTTCATCATTCTCGGGATCGTCGCTTCCTGCTCCGAGTATACTGGCGGGCAAATTCGCACCACTCTTACAGCGCTCCCCCGACGCAGCCTCCAACTCGTTGCCGCTCATCTTGCCCTGACGATCGTGGTCATCCCCGCTGCGATCATCACTGCCGCGTCCGGCGTCCTGTTCGCCGCAATCGCACTCGGCGACGCTTCAGCTTCTATGGAGTTAGGCAGCACTGTCCGTATGCTTGCAGGGGCGACCGGGTATCTTGGTTTGACGACCCTCATCAGCGCATCCTGCGGAGTTCTGCTGCGTCGAACGCTTCCTGCGGCAATTGCCCTACTCGGCTATTACTTCATCGCCGGTCCGCTCTTGCGAGAGCAAACCACTCAAGCGAGGTACCTCCCGGACACAGCAGGATTCGCCATGTGGTTCCCGCAGCCCGAAGATGCGAGCGCACTGCCGCCGGCGCAAGGAGCCTTCGTCTTGGTCGCTTGGACTTTGGCGGCGTTCGAGATCTCCTTGGCCGTATACCGCAGCCGAGATGCGTGATTGCAAAACGCCTTCGAAAGGCGGTCGGGTCGGATCGCTCCTGCGATTGATTAGGCCGTTCGTTTGTCACACGCCAGCTTTAGATGGAATTTCGTACAAAACTCATTCCTCTTCGTTTATTCGAGATCATTTCTCCACAGCCCCCTAATTCAGTTGGAGTCCTCCACCACGAAAATGTACACTTAGTACATGAGGAGGATGAGCGCAGTGGGAAAAATGTCTGAACAGAGAGAGAAAGCTGCACAAGAGGTC
>PJUD01000216.1_pt1 | contig 47002 bp, 45 predicted proteins | sample 1512341 | NCBI WGS metagenome assembly PJUD01 (sample SAMN08177675, study PRJNA422409) | Feces metagenome, whole genome shotgun sequencing project. | isolation source: Chicken feces (3) enriched on wood chips: beechwood xylan treatment | host: Gallus gallus | place: USA: Madison | collected 2015-01-15 | reverse complement strand
TCCGCTCAGGGAAAGCAAGCCTAACAAGAGCGAAAGCTGTAGGTTGATTGTTACTTTTTTCATGATGTTCTTGTCAGGTTAGTCGTTTTCTAAATGAAGGAAGCCGCTTTTCTTGATCATACGGGGAGTTTCTGCATCGGTATATTCGTATTCCAAAATGTAGTAATACGTTCCCGTTGGCAGTTTTTCTCCGTCTTTGAAGTTGGCACTGTTTTCTGAATACCCTCTGAACACGTTTCCGTTGGAATCGTAGTTAGTGGTCTTAAAGATCTCACGACCCCAACGGTTATAAATACGAACACTATTGTTCGGATAACGCTGGATGTTGTCGATAATGAAATAATCATTGGCACCATCCCCGTTTGGTCTTACTCCATTGTAGATGACGATTTCGGTAGGTGTGTCCATATCCGGTGTAAGCTTAGCCAAAGTGAAGATACCAAAACCATTCACTACTGCAGGAGTAGTTACCGTCTTGTCTGCTCTGTTAATGATTCCACCTTCGTCTACCCATAGGTTTTGAGAAGCATCCCAACGCACAATACGCAGATCTGTGGCATCATTGGCAAGTAATGCTGCAGGAGTGGTACGCTCATCCCATGAGAGGGTAAGCAATACAGATCCCTGAGTATTTTCTTTCTGCTCTACCGCCCAGTATTCCTGAGTATCGATCATCTCAATCCCCGGCGCTTTATTAGTATGCGGATATAAAGGATTAGAGTTTTTTAGAAAATATTCTCCCGTATAGTGATCGGCTTCCGCTGCAGGAGCCGATATCTGAGCATAACGATAATAGCCACCGTCTCCGATTGGATAACGAAAATTATCGTTTCCTTGCTTACTTACTTCTCCGTCTACATGGCTTTTATCGGAAGTATTGATATGAGTAGCTCCTTTAAGGAAAATAAAGGCACCTCCCTGTTCTTTGTTCATCAATACTACTCCGTTAAGAAGGTTAACCTTACCCTGAGAAGAGATATCATTGGTCAGATCAAAGGAATAAGTAGTTCCCGCTTTATTGAACAACACATCGTAAAACATACTCGGGGAATCTCCGCTGATGCTTTGAATGGTTTTGTTACTGCCTTCAAAAACGACATAACCCGTACGCTGATTGGTAGTAAAACTAAACAGCCCTTCGTTGTTATAATCTCCATAGAAATAAAACTCTCCATCGTTGATTACATTACCTGTACCTTTGTTGGAAAAGTCAAAATAGGTAGCAATAACGGTATTTGGTTTTATATAGAGTCCTCCTTTATTTACGGTAATATTTTCTTGTGCCGACAGTGAATACGTCACCATACAGCACATGGAAACATAAAGAAGGTCTTTTCGAATATTTATATTTTTTCTTTTCATGTTTCTGGCTATTAATTATGAATCATTCGGCTTCTAATCATAGGATTTACAATAGTCTTAGATTCACAAGCTTCAACTTTTACATTAAAATATTGCGTTTCACCAAACAGACATCCGCTACGTGTTGACTGAATTTTCAGATAGAGAGCATTTCCATAACTGGAATAAGTTTGTGTCAAGGCATATCTGATAATTCCATTCTGATCAGAAATAACTGTTAAGGCAGAACCTGGTATGTCTACATAACTATCTACTCCAGCTGTTGTCACTTTATGTGCAAATGACACAATATAGCCGGTACAATTATCTAATTTTTCGATAGCCAGTGGTTGTGATAAACAAAGATCCACTCTACCACCTGTACTTATGATATTATCAAACTCCAGATTTGGTATTACCGCTACATCATAGATATAGGTATACTCTCCAAGCAACTGTACAGCAGCCAGTTTTGTATGACTAATTTCCACACGATCAAATGGTACATCGATTGCTGATACAATAATCGCTTTTCTTGAAGGATTGCTTCCCAAAAGACCTAAGACATTTAAGTCAACCAGACCAAAATCCTGATTGGTTAACAGATCTCCCACAGGAGCATTTCCCATGTACCGCTGAATTTTAAAATCAGCCAGTAAATTAAGATTCAATATTCCAATATTTTCACTGCCAATGATGATACGAACCTCATCTCCCGGTCTTGCAACCTGTTTGAATTTTGCTGTAAGCGTTTGTTTATTTAATACGGAGACCGCTGTATTAAACACCGCATAGGTATCCAGATTATTGTCCACTGCCTGATAAGGATATAAGACCGATGATAAAGAAGTAGCCACTCCCAGTCCAGGATCCTGAACGCCCCATAATACATCCTGAGCCGTACTGTTTAGGGTTAAGGTGGCTTGAGTATTTCCTGGAACAACTGCTCCATTTACCACAACATTCGGATCAATTGTACAGTTTCCGGTATTGTCCTGAACCGGAACATTTCTGTTGATGTAGGCTCCATAAACATTCATATTATTAGCGAGACCTAAAACACTTCCCAATAATACTCTTACCCCCTGATAGGCAGGTTGCGAACCATTAGCAGCAGTAGGTGTGAAAGTATATTCAAACACATTGTCTCCTACCAATAAATGTAGCAAAGCAGCATCGCCAACTGATTGTAAATTACCTATAGGATTTCCACTGGCATCCAAACCAACCACTGTAATACCACCTACTACCTGAGCGAGACTGAAAGTTTGTCCTATTTTTATCGTAACCGGTGTACCTGCTGTTACTGGTGCTGCAAATTTCAAATCCTGATAAGTAGTACCGATACCGACTAAAGATACTATATTGGATATCGTAGCAAAGGTTGACAGATCGCCGTCACCTGCTTTTGCCCGATCGCTTATAGCACCAAGAGGAATTCCTAATAAGGAAACAGTCCCCCAATCTGTTGTATTGGTGGCATGGTATTTTTCATATCTGAAACCACAGGTTGCCTGATCATATACATATACCGTCAGCCTTTTGACTACTTCACAGGTTCCTGCATTGTTAATCGCTCTTACGGTATAATAATACGTTCCAAGCTGCGGGAATGTAACCGGACCGGTTACCTGAACCCCATTAATATCATAAATTCTGATGTTAGAAGCAGTAACATTAGGCAAATCTGTGGTATACTGCGGAAATGTAAAACTTGCTCCCTGAGCTACGGTATGATTGGCTCTTCCTGTGATGGTATATTGGCTTGTCTGTGTAGCGGTAATATATACATACTGATTGGCACAATATCCTGTTGCAGTAACTCCTTTTACTAAATAAGAACCTGGTTTTACTGCGGTCGGAGTTGTAACCTCTGCCCCTTGATACGTATAGTACTTATAGGTATTTGACGCTGAATAGCCCGGTATGATTGTATTTAAATTAAATGTTCCGTTTACTGTACAAACTGTCTGATTTAGGTCTGGTTGTGAATTTACTATAGCAACATCATAAATATCTACTGTTTTAGCAATACCTACATTAGCTAAACCTTTAACAGTAATTTTCACTTCATCATATGATCCGGTTGGTTTGTACCGTACCAGTATTTTCTGTCCCTGATTGACCAATCCCAGCAAATCTGCGCCTAAAAAGGCACTGTTTACCTGTTGCGATGACACTAAAGTTCCATTGTTGTAAGCTTCAATAAAAACACCTTCAGCAACACCAACGCTTAAAAGAGCCGGGTTTGCCATCTGCAACATCACCTGAATATCTTTGGTGTTAGCAGTTGTTGTTGGTAAAATAAAAGATTGCGAAATACTACCTGCTACAGACAAAACCCCCATGCTGATATTTGAGGCGGTTGTAGTACTGTCATCAATAGCATTCTGAGCATTTGTAACACCTGTAGTTCCCAGACCGGCAACGCCTAATGTCAATAAGTTGCTGCTTACATCATAATAGGTCATCATATCGACACAATTAGTACTACCCGTAAAATAGAAACCATTGTACACATTAGTACTATTGCTTACCCCTAAAAGTACCGCATTGGTTACATCTTTTAGTACTACTCTGTTATAAGCAGAAGGGGATTTGATACGCATATAATAATGTCCTGCTTTATCCTGTACAATACGCATTCTGTCTAATGTGTTGCTATAGGTAGTATTGGTCAAAGCAGTCAACAAAGGTGTTGTAGTACTTACACTGGTGTTGTATACGTCTACCTGCATATAGTGATTTCCTAATACTAATCCTCCAACAACAGTTGACAGTAATTGTCCTAATCCACCACCTAATAAACCACCAAGCAAATTATTCCCTGTGGTAGTTAGCCTGAGATAGTACTCATCAGCTGCAGGAATGGGTGTCGTATAATTAAGTGTCAGATCTCCTGTGTAACTACCAATACCTACAGCAACTCCTCCATAGGAGTTTAATTTGGCAAATGTTTCATTTCCATTGAGTGCTTCGTTTGGAGTATCTACGTGCGTATTACTGCCCGTAGTATTGGTTGCATACACTTTTGTCTGTGCATGAGCTGTATACGTTCCCACTCCTAACAAAAAGACTCCAATCGGAATTGCCTTGCTAAAAAAATTAAATATATTCTTTTTCATTGTTATCAGTTTTAGGTTAATTATTTAACAACGAAAACAATGTTTACAAAAGAATATGGTGTTCCGGTTCCGATGATGTCATAGGTTAATATTCCATTTGCGTCAATGCTTAGATTTGCCAAAGCAGTTGTATCATAATCTGTCACATAATAATATAAATCAGTGGCTAAAGGTAGATTCGGAATAGTATCCGGTGCGTTGGTACTTTTTACAAATGTTGGTCTCACAGCAGTACCTACAGCACCACCTGTAACAGGATTTGCTATAAATACTTTGTTTGTAAATTGCGCCTTATATTCTGCATAAAGATTTCTTTTTTGTGCTGTGGCAACAGTTGTTGTATTGAAAACAATAGATGGCATATAAAAGAATTTTACTGAACCATAGTTTTCATTGACAAGTTTTGCCCAACTCACTCCGTTATTATGATATAATCCGGGAGTGATGCCGGTTCCCGTTGCCGTATTATAGACAACCATACCAGAAACATGCTCTGCAAGCGGAGCCGGACTCGTCAAAGAGGTTAATGCCACTCTTGGTAGCAACATTCCCTTATTGTCAGACTGTATTTCTAACATTGCATCTTTGTTTGGGGTACCATCAGTACCTCCGATTTTTACTTGTGCAAAAGACATTGCACTAAATAACATTACTGATAAATAGATAATTTTTTTGTTCATAGTTTTTATTTTTTAAAAAGAAAAAACCGCCTAAACACAGTGCAACAATTAAATTCTTAATCACTTTAGTATAGGCAGTTTATGGTTATTTGTTGTTAATTAATTCACCGCTGAAAATTCTACAAGCACCTTAATATTGAGATTGGCAGCGCTTAAAACATTGTACATGTTTCCGGTTCCGATTTTGAATGTCAAACTCGTTCCTGCAACTGCCACATCTGTTGTTGAAGTATTGATGATAGAATTTGTGGCTGCATTTAAGATCTTGATACTAATTACATCACCAAGCGTAGTACCGGTCGGCGGTGTTATAGTAATTGCACTTACATTAGCCGTACCTCCTGTAACTGTCGCGGCATAAATTCCTTTATACACTTTACCTCCGTCAATCCAAGTATCTCCCGTGTTTACAACAGTAGTTTCGCTGTAGGTATCTCCTAATACATTTTTCACTTCCTGTAACTGAGTTGTAGAAGCATTAACTATTGCATTCACTACTACACCAGAAATATCAATAGGCGTTTTTACTTGTGTAGCCGGATCAATCGTATAAAAAACATTTTCAGTAGCAGCATTGGCATCATGATCGCCGTAATACACATTTCCGCCTGCATTTAAAATGTTGGAAATGACATTCTGAATGTTTTCATTATTTGTTATAGATTCCAAAATATCAGCTGTTACATTGATATAGTTGGTAACGTTTTCAGCATTATATCGGTAAACTACATCAGCATCTACAGTTGGTTCTGCTATCACCTGAGCATAGGTACCCGCTGTACCTTTTCTTTCCATAGTAGTTTTGGTTTCAGAAGCAGTTACTAAATCACTTATCGTGATGGTCTGGTATTGCGTTCCATCCCAATATTGAAAAACCCAGTTTGGTGTAGCTGCATCACCGATATTGGTGTAGATCACATTACCTTCTGATAAAGTAGCGATATATTGCAGGTATTGTTCAACCGTAGTAAATGTACGAGTGCCCTCTGTAATGTTAATTACAGTATCTAAAATTTCCTGGATGTTGAAAGCTACATCTGCTACTACATCAATAAGAATAGTTCCGGCAGGTGCTGTTGTCCATGTAGAAACATCTGTAGAGCCTCCGCCCTGAATGTAGGCCTCAGACAAATAATAATGTTGATTCTGAAATCTTACGATACTGGTTTTGGATTCTGCTGCTGCCACTATATCATTTAATGAGATGGTTTGATACTGTGTTCCGTTCCAATATTGAAAAACCCAGTTCGGATTAGTGGAATCTCCCAGATTGGTATAGATTACATTTCCTTCAGCTTCGGAAGCTATTTGTTGAATTATTTCCTGAATAGTGGTAGAATTACCCTCATAAGTCGTTGACAAGCTAAGGATTTGCTCAAAGTTGTTAACGATGTCTGCAGTTACTTCAATTCCCAGCCCATCTGCATTTGGTATATTATTTATTGTATTGGCACTGTTTGCTGCTAACCAGTCGGCAATTGCTTCTTCATTAAAATAATGATACGTAACGACACCAGTAGCAGCATCTTCAACTTTTCTTACAAATGTTTTTGTTTCTGCGGCAGCTACTAAACCACTCAAATCTATCGGTGTAGAAGTATACGCTCCGTTTTCATAGGTAACAAAAGAAAACTCCTGTGTAGTGGGGTTGTAAACTACTGACGTATGCGCAGGACCTCCTGTCGTAGGTGCTTCCGGATTAGTAGGCACTATGTAGTTAACCAGATTTCTCAGGTTAGCCATATCTCCAACAAGATCTGTCAATTGCGATTGATTTACAACACGCTCCCATTTAGCAGCCTGCCAGAAATAAAATCCCGGAGTTACATCTGCTACCGATTGAGTATTATATACCAATAAACTCTCTACGGGATCTCCGACTAAAGGACCAAATTCTGTTGTAGAACGTAAAGCAATACGTGGAATTAAAACCCCTTTATCTGCTGAAACTACATCCAATTGTGATGAAGATGACGGCTCAGAAGTACCTATCCCAACCTGTGCATTAGAAAAATAAGTAGCCCCCAACAATGCTGCAATAATTGTAATTTTTTTCATAAAATATAATTTAAAATATCATAAATGCTACCTATATGTCATGTAAATTAAATCACAGCACTTATAACATTGAATTACTTATGAATGGCTATCAATAAATAAAAAAGAAAATTTAGATTACAAACCTATGTTTAGAGATAAAAAATGATAAAAAGTCTTTTTTATAATGTAAAAAGTTTTTCTACAATTGATAATTCTAAATAATAAAAGCCATAAGCATAACAAGTAACAAATAAGATTAAAGGTTACAATGGTTAATAAATTTGAATCTTTTGTGCAATACATACATGGAATGTATCTGCTCTTATCATAAGAAAAACAGAGCTAATCCACATCTATGTGTTTGGTTTTATAGCATCCTGTTGATACTGTAGAAAGCAAGGTGTTTCAGATCCCTACTTGTGCATTATAAAAATAAGCGCTAACTGATAATGCTGTGATAATTGTAATTTTTTTCATAAATTGTATTATTTTAAAGGTTATATTAATAATACTCTTTGGCATAATATATGCACATTATATTGAGAGCAATAGGATTTAATAGAAATATTCGGTTTATATTTGAATTTTTTATTTTTTTTTATGAATAAAAAAAGATTAAATCAAAAAATAAGCTAATTACATTTTGTAATACAAACATATTAACAGAACATTTACATTATATCGATTAATACAAATTTAAGGTTAAAAAAAAGGCAACATAAGAACAATTAGTTCCATTTAATGAACTTATTATTCTTTTTATGAACCGAAACAGACATATTACATTAAAAAGTTCTTTTTTATGATTAAAAACCCCGAAACAAAAGTTAAAAACATTCGAGAGTTAAAAAACTTAACTCAAGATTATATGGCCAGTCAATTAAAGCTGTCTGTAAGAGCATATTCAAAAATCGAATCAGGAGAAACACAATTAACCATTAGCAGATTGAATGAGATAAGTGAAATTCTAAATGTAAGTCCCATAGAAATCCTTGGGTTCAATGAAAAAAATATTTTCAACATCCAGAACTCAACGGGCAACAACGGGTACAACCTCGTTAACTATTCTGATAAAATGATCAGTCAGTATGAGGAAACCATTGCTTTTTTAAAAGAGCAAAACAGGGTTTTGATGAGTATTATTGAAAAGATGAAAAACTAATCCGAAACAAGTTTGTCTTTAAAGTAATTGAAACAAACATCACAAGATGTATAAAAAACTTTATTATGAATCCACAATTGAGAACAGCAAATAAGTGTGTTTGTAAACCATTCTCAAAAATTAGTACATCAAAAAAATGTCCAAATCGTATAAGCAGCTGCAATACATTTGGACATTTTTATTAATAATACTCTTTTTTACTCAAAAAAAAGAACAAATTATTTCCAATATATTCAATTAATTCACATTTTTACAAAAAAAAGATACTTTGATTCTTTATATGCACAAATTATTCTGCTGACAATAAAATTTTGTGTCATGTAATTATGACATTAACTTATTAATTTTTTGATATTTATTAAAAAAATGTCTTTTAGATTTATGTATATCAACAAACATTAGTAATTAAAGAAGCCTCAAAAAAAGAGATCTTTATTAAATGTTTATAATTGAATCATATATTGCAGATTCTACACAGAATATATAATTTAAAGAGGGTTCGATTTGATCTTCATTTTACAGGGAATACTTCAACAAGACAAACCTTAAGAAAAAAAGTATATTTTTGCAGACGATTTGGAAAATCAAAGAAGTATAAAAAAAAAGGAAATGAACATAAAGCTTTTAGCCATTGGTAAAACCGACAACAAGTCTTTACAAGCTCTGATTGACGATTATACAAAACGGTTGACTTTTTATATCAAATTTGATATGGAAATCATTCCGGATATCAAAAACGCTAAAAATTTATCTGAAAATCAGCAAAAAGAAAAAGAGGGAGAAATGATTTTGTCTAAAATCAATACTACTGATCAGTTGATTTTATTGGATGAGAACGGAAAAAGTTTTACCAGCATGGGTTTTTCAGAAGAATTACAAAAAAAGATGAATTCAGGTATTAAAACACTTGTCTTTGTTATCGGAGGTCCTTATGGCTTTTCTGAAGAGGTGTATAAAAAAGCTAACGGAAAGATATCACTTTCCGAAATGACCTTTTCTCATCAGATGATCCGCCTGTTTTTCATAGAACAACTCTACAGAGGATTTACGATACTAAAAAATGAACCCTATCATCATCAATAATTATTCTATTACCTCTGTTGTACTGATATATTTTCTAATTTCTGCATTTTTAGTAAATAGTATTTTAGCCTGTACGTAATCTTCAAAAGTAAGATCCGGCGTTACCTTAAAAACCGGATGTGGTGCTTTTGTCCAGTCAAATGACTCCAACAACCCCGTATCCCCTTGAAATTCAAATAGCTGATTCTTTTTATAATATATAAAAGACTGTTCTGAAGAAATGGGTTTTGTAGTATAAAGTACTTCTGTAAATGGAAGAAATGCAATATTTTTATGTACCGTATCCATATAAGAAAAATAGACTCCTTCATCATCGGGATGAATAGTTGCTGAATACTTTTTGTCTTTTAACTTTTTCACTTCTTTCAGCACTTTCTGTGCATTCATATCCTTTTCTACAGAAAAAACCCAATTGGTTGATCCTATAGAGCTGGTACGATTTACAGAAACGGTTCCGTTATCATCGGACAGGTATATCGGCGAATGGTTTTCCATACTACTTACAACTGAAAAATCTGAACGTGGGATTTTCATCTCATGCTGTTTTCCGCATGAAATCATTATACCTAAAGTTAATAAACTTACTGTTTTAATTTTCATATAGTGCTCGTGTTAGTTTTATACATTCAACAGCTTCTTTTACATCATGAACCCTGAGTAAATGAGCGCCGTTTTGTAAAGAGACAGTATTTAAAACAGTGGTACCGTTTAATGCCATATCAGGAGCTGTATTAAGCATTTTATAAATCATAGATTTTCTGGATAATGCTGATAATATAGGTAATTCCAATATTTTCAAAAGATGAAGATTGTTTAATATATGATAATTTTGTTCGATCGTTTTTGAAAAACCAAAGCCCGGATCGATAATAATATCTGTAATACCTTGCTCTCTTGCGGATGCTACTCTCTCTGAAAAGTAATAAATCATCTCGTGCAGAATGTCATCATAATTTGTAAACTGCTGCATGGTTTGTGGAGTTCCACGCATATGCATCATTATATACGGTACTTTATAATGTCCTACAACCGGCAGCATTTTTTCATCTAATTTGCCGGCAGCAATATCATTAATAATATCAGCTCCGTTTTCAATACTGATTCTGGCCACTTCGGCTCTAAAGGTATCAACAGACAGTATTGCATCAGGAAAGTGCTTTCGTACCATTATTAAAGTGGTCATTAAACGTTCCAACTCCTGCGCTTCAGAAACAAAATCTGCCTGAGGCTGTGAAGAGTATGCTCCAATATCAATAATAGCAGCACCTTCTGCAAGCATTTTTTCTACTTGTTTAAGGAGTTCATTCTGAGAACCATATTTACCTCCGTCAAAAAAAGAATTGGGCGTACAGTTAAGGATTCCCATTACTTTAGGAACCGTAAAATCCAGTAACCGACCGTTGCAGTTGATTGTCATAAATACATTATTTTTTATAGTATTCTGTCAAATACTTTACTCATAATTTTTACCTCAGCAACAGAATGCTTATTTTTGGATTAAAAATTTATACAAATATACTTTATATGAGTAGCACTTCTGAGCAATACGACAAAATTATTAACATCTGTCGTTCATTATATATCAAAAAAATGCAGGATTATGGTTGTGCCTGGCGTATTCTAAGATTGCCGTCACTTACAGATCAAATTTTTATCAAAGCACAAAGAATAAGAAGTTTACAGGAAAATAGCGAACGAAAAGTAGATGAAGACGAATCGTCAGAATTTATCGGAATCATTAATTATTGTATTATGGCCCTTATTCAGATTGAAAAAGGAGTGGCGCAGCAGCCCGATCTGACCAATGAAGAAGCCACTGCTCTATATGACAGAAATGTATTGATTACCAAAACTCTTATGGAAAATAAGAATCACGATTACGGAGAAGCATGGAGAGATATGCGCGTAAGCTCCTTAACCGATATTATCTTACAAAAGTTATTGCGCGTGAAACAAATTGAGAACAATCAGGGTAAAACTCTTGTATCTGAAGGCATTGAAGCAAATTATCAGGATATGATTAATTATGCTATTTTTGCTTTGATACTCATGGGATTTGCTCCTAACTAAAAAATAAAAAAAATGAAAGCTCTTACACATTTGTCACGATTTATTGTTGGATTTCTGTTTATCATCTCCGGATTGATAAAACTGAACGATCCTGTCGGATTTTCTTTTAAACTCGACGAATATTTTTCTGAGGCTGTATTCAATATGCCTTTTCTACAACCTTATACACTTGGATTAGCAGTTTTTTTAGTCATCGCTGAAGTATTTTTAGGTGTTTTACTCTTATTAGGTTTTAAAAAGAAGTTTACCCTTTGGAGTTTATTCCTTATGATTGTCTTCTTTTCTTTTCTTACTTTTTATTCAGCTTATTTTAATAAAGTGACCGATTGTGGATGTTTTGGAGATGCTTTAAAATTGACCCCTTGGCAATCTTTTTATAAAGATGTAGCATTATTGGTACTCATTCTTATTTTGATGCTGAATCAAAAACACATTAGACCTATCGTAAAAAAAGACTCTACAAATTATGCAATTGTAGCAATTGCTTTGATTTTATGTGGAATCATGGGATATTCTGTATTAAATTATTTACCATTTGTGGACTTCAGAGCATATAAAGTAGGTACCAACATTAAAAAAGGAATGGAAGTACCGGAAGGAGCTCCACAATCTAAATATAACATTATTTTTACCTATAAAGTAAACGGAGCAGAAAAACAATACACGATGGATGAAATAGCAAATGTTCCGGAAGGCGCAGAATTTATCAGTCGTGAAGAAATATTGGTAGAACAGGGATATGAACCGCCAATACATGATTTCTTTATAGAGAAAGACGGGGCAAATTATATAGAAGATTTTCTTGAAGAACCAAAATTAGTGATGTTTGTAGCTTATGATCTGGAAAAAGCTGATGTAGAAGGACTTAAAAAATTAAATGCTGTTGCCGAAAAAGCGAAAGCAAAAGGGTATAAAGTAATCGGAATGACAGCTTCGAGTAATAATGTTATTGAAACTAAAAATTCCAAATACCATTTCACATTTGATTTTTACTTTTGTGACGCCACTACATTAAAAACAATAGAAAGGGCCAATCCAAGTATTGTAGTACTGGAATACGGAACTATTGTTGAGAAAAAACATTGGAACAACGCAGATAAAGTAACTTTAAAATAATTTGCTTCGCTATTTTTTTAATAAACTCGCTTATGCTTTTCTTACTCTTTTCGGAGTAATTACGGTGGTATTTTTATTATTCAATGTTCTGCCGGGAGATCCTGCCCGAATGATGCTGGATCAGAATGAAAATTCCGAACAGCTCGCCATTATTAAAAAAAAATATGGTTTTGACCAACCCTTATCCATTCAGTACCTCTATTATCTCAACGATCTGTCTCCAGTATCATTACATGGCACAAATCCTCAGGAGTATACTTTTTATACCCCTGAAAAGTATGGAGGTTATCTGTTAGGAGAAATCAATAATAAACACATTGTATTAAAAAAGCCATACCTCAGAGAAAGCTTTCAGAAGAATGGTAAAAAAGTAAGTGATATCATAGCCAACACACTGCCAAGCACTGCTTTTTTAGCTGTTTTTGCCATCACTATCGCTATCGTTATCGGACTTATTTTCGGAATATTTTCTGCTTTATACAAAGACACACTTTTTGACCGGCTTACAGCTTTTGTCAGTACCATTGGCATGAGTATTCCTTCCTTTTTCAGTGCCATCCTATTTGCCTGGATATTTGGTTTTGTGCTGCATGAATATACACATCTGAATATGACCGGAAGCTTATATGAAGTAGATGATTTTGGTGAAGGCGTACATTTACAATTAAAAAACAGCATACTCCCCGCTTTTGTTTTGGGAATCAGACCCCTTGGTGTAGTCATCCAGCTGATGCGCAACTCACTATTAGAAGTTCTGAATCAGGACTATATTCGAACAGCACAGGCAAAAGGCTTATCCGTATATAAAATTGTGACAAGACATGCTCTTAAAAATGCTTTAAATCCTGTAGTAACAGCCCTTTCCGGATGGTTTGCTTCCCTGTTGGCAGGAGCCGTTTTTGTAGAATTTATCTTCGGTTGGAACGGATTGGGAAAAGAAGTGGTTGATGCGTTAAATAATCTCGATTTACCCGTTATTATGGGTGCAGTATTGGTAATAGCTACTACCTTTGTACTTATAACGATTCTCGTTGATATCATTTATGCTTATCTGGATCCACGAATTAAACTAAAATAATATGAAAAAAAAATTTGCTATCCTCACAGCTATACTGGGACTAAGTTTTCATAGTTGTGATACTAAAAAAATAGATAAAGAAATCTCATCTGAAATTAACAGTCTTAAAGATTCTCTTAAAATCGTAACACCAAACGATTCATTGAAACAACTGTCACAAAACGAATTCAGTAACATTACACTGAATAAAGAAATGACAGATATCAAAGGAAATAAGATTACATTCCGATCCATTCTTGAAAAACACAAAGGAAAAACCATTGTACTTGATATATGGGCTTCATGGTGTCCCGACTGTATCAAAGGGTTCCCTGCTTATACTCAGATTCAGAAAGAATATCCAAAAGTAGCCTATGTGTATATCTCATTGGATAAGACTGAGGACAAATGGAAAGAAGCAATCAAAAAATACAATCTTCCCGGAGATCATTATTATTTACAGGAAAGTATGAAAGGTGAGTTCGGACAATCTATAAAATTAGACTGGATTCCACGTTACATGATTATCGATAAAGAGGGAACAATTGCCAATTATAAAACTACAATTGCAACTGACACGCTATTTATAAATACAATTAAACATTTAGAAAAATAACTTATGAGACATTCAATAGTAGCAGGTAACTGGAAAATGCATAAAAATGCACAGGAAACAACAGATTTTTTAAACGAACTAATTGAAAAACTCCCATCAGACAAAGAAGTAGAAATCATTGTTGCTCCTTCTTTTACAAACTTACTGATTGCAGCCAAACACCTTGAACACACAAATATAGGTGTCGCTGCTCAGAACATGCATCAGGCTGAAGGCGGAGCTTTTACCGGAGAGATTTCAGCAGATATGCTTACAAGTGTAGGAACTCATACCGTACTATTAGGACACTCTGAAAGACGTCAGTATTTTAAAGAAACAGACAGTATTCTGGCAGCAAAAGCAGATACAGCACTAAAACATAATATGCGTATTATTTTTTGTATAGGCGAAGAATTAAAAGACCGTCAGAATAAACAATATCAAAATGTAGTATATTATCAGTTAAAAGATGCCTTATTTCATTTGCCAAAAGCTGCGTGGAAAAACATCGTGATTGCTTATGAACCTGTATGGGCTATTGGTACGGGTGAAACGGCAACTGCAGAACAGGCGCAGGAAATGCATAAATTCATCAGAGAACAAATTGAACATCAGTATGATAGAGATACAGCTGAAAGCGTCTCTATCTTGTATGGAGGTAGTGTAAAACCTGAAAATGCACGTGAAATTTTTTCAAAACCTGATGTTGACGGCGGGTTGATCGGCGGAGCAGCCTTACATCCTGATGATTTTATTGCCATCATAAATGCAGTATAAAAAAAATGAACCTATTCAGGTTCATTTTTTTTTGGATGATAATCGTAAGTTCTTTCTAAATTTAATTTTTCTTCATTTTCTAAAATCTCCGGAGGAATAACCTTTAGAAATGACGGATGCTGTTCAATAGCATACTCAATTTTTTCTACAATTTCATCAATCGTTTCATTTTCATAATCGATTTCCAAAGGTTCCTTTATGACAAAAGACTGTAAAATTCCTTTCTTTTTAAGCCATAATCCTTTTTTATCAAAAGACCTTCTGAATCCGTCAATTACAATGGGTACAACAATGGGTTTATGCTGTTTTATGATATGGGCTGTCCCCTTTCTTACAGGTTTGAAAGATTTGGTTGTACCTTGCGGAAATGTTATTACCCAACCGTCATTCAATGCTTTTCTTATATTTTCGGTATCTTCGGGTTTTACTGCCTTTTTCTCAGAAATATCCTTTCCCTTCTCACGCCATGTTCTCTCAACAGTTATAGCTCCTGTATATCCCATAATACGTGGTAGAATACCTGATTTCATCGTTTCTTTGGCTGAAACAAAATAAATATTGAGTTTGGGATTCCAGATATACATCACATTATTAATATTGTCTACCCTTCCTTTCAAACTGGCATTAAACACATGAAACATGGCCACCACATCGGCAAAATAGGTCTGATGATTAGAGATGAATAAAACATTACTGTCGGGTAATTTCTTTATGATCTCCGAACCTTCTATTTTTAGCTGATTAAAACCTTTATACCGCTGATGCGTTAAAAAACCAAAGCTTCTTATCAGCCATTTCTTTAAAAGCAAATTATATCCAAACGGATCTTTTTTAAATAATATCATATAAGAAATTTTCGTCCCTGTAAAGGTAACAAAAGCTTATTTTATCAGTACATTATTAATAGTATCTTTTATTTCACTCAAAATCATTGCGGTAGCTCCCCAGACTACATGATCTTCAATAACAAAAGCAGGAACCATGATTTCGTTTGCATATGAAGTAGACATTTTAATGTCTGATATCAATGCATCATTCAAGAGCTCTTTCAGTGGCACTTCAATATAAGAAGCTACTTCTCTGGGGTCAATATGAATTTCAATCTCTTGATGGTGCACTCCCATATACGGAGAAACGAGAAAATTGCTGGGAGGTATATATAAATCGCTGAATTTTCGCACTACTTCTATTTCATTTGGCTGTATACCAACCTCTTCATTTGTTTCCCGCAAAGCAGTTGCCATCAAATCAAGATCTTCCACTTCCCTTTTTCCTCCGGGAAAAGCAATTTGAGAAGAATGAATACCCGGATAGGTGGCCCGAACAATTAAAAGCAGGTGTGTTTCATCCTGTTTCGGATAAAATAAAGAAAGTACAGCGGATTCTCTGGGATTGTGTACACTAAAATCATAATCCTTATCGTAATATTTTATTCGTTCTAAAGGAGCCATTTTTAGATGGGCTTCTGAAGCCATTAAAGGAATTTGTTTAATTTTAGGTATTAAATTCAAAAAGGTATTAAACTGCATATACTTTTTTAATTAAATTTAAAACATAATATTTGCAATCATCTAAAATAAAAAGTTAAATGTACAGTAAAGAAGAGGCCTTACAGCTAAAGAAAGATTTTTGGATTGCTTTTGCCAATGCCTACCCGAGGAAATGGCTACTGCATAATACGAAAATCAAAGACTTTGCGTTCAAATTTTATGTTGATAATAAAAAGGCACAGGTTTTGCTTGATATTGAACCCAAGGATGAAGAAAAGCGTAAAATTTATTTTGAAAAGATAGAATCACTGAAATCTATTTTACACGAAGAATATTTGCCTGAAGCAATATTTGAACGTCATTTTTATCTTGAAAACGGAAAATGTATCAGCCGTATCTGGGTAGAAACGGATGGTGTAAGCATCAATAACAGAAATACATGGGAAACAATTTTTGATTTTTTTGCAGAACACATGACTCAATTTGAGTTGTTTTTTTATGAATACGAAGCATACATCAAAGATTTGGAAGTTAATACCTGATCATATAACAATCATCTTGTAATTTTTTTTTCATTGAGTAAAAGAAAACTTTTTTTATGGTGTTTTACCATGTTGTTTTGTTTGGGAATGTATGCCCAACAGAACGACTCTGTACCGGAAAAAACGGAACTCGAAAAAAAGACAGATATCAAAATTTTACAGGATTATTCTAAATCCAACAAAAGTAAATTCGGAAAATTTATCCATAAAACCCTTTTTCGGAAAAGATCTTCTGAAAGTCAGACACGGCTTCAGGCAGTACGCCAAAAAGAAATTGACTTTGATTATGACAAACATCAGGGAAAAATCATTCGAAACATCAAAATTGTAACTATGGATCCTTTTGGCCATTCAGTTATTGACAGTACCCGTACCCCAACAAAAAAAGCGGAGATCATCGGGAATAAATTACATCTGAAGACCAAACAGTTTACCATACGTAACATATTGCTCTTTAAAAAAAATCAACCTTTAGATTCTTTAAAACTCAAAGAGTCTGAACGTTTGATACGTCAGCAGCGTTATATTCGAAGTGTTATTGTAAAACCCATTCCCATCGAAGGCAGCAATGATTCCATTGATGTAAGTATTCGGGTTTTAGATACGTGGAGTATTTATCCAAATGGTTCATTATCAACCTCTACAGCCCGATTGAGAGTAACATCTCAGAATTTTGCCGGATTAGGACACTATTTTTCGAATCAATATACAACCCGCTTTAAAGAAGGGCGTCATGGTTATAATTCACAATATCAGATTAACAATATTTCCAATACCTTTATCAATACAGGTTTGTATTATAACCGTGATTTAGACAAAAATGTCTCAAAAGGTATTTATGCCGAACGAAATTTTTATTCTCCTCTTGCAAAATGGGCAGGTGGTATCAGTATCAATGATACCTATTATAAAGACTCCATTCCGAATCTGATAATAGAGAAAGACAAGCAAGACATTAAATACACCTATTATGATATCTGGGCAGGACGCTCGTTTCATCTTTTTGACAAATATAAAGATGTAAAAATACGTACCAATCTGATCACTTCAATACGCTATTACAACCAGAATTACAAGCAAACACCTCAGATTGAATTTGATCCTGAACAATTCTACAGTGATCAACAAATGGTTTTGGCAACCATAGGTGTCAGTTCAATTAACTATGTTCAGGATAAATATATTTTTAATTATGACCGCATTGAAGACGTTGCTGTAGGCAAAATCATCTCTGTTGTTGGAGGATTGCACTATAAAAATGGAATCAGACGTCCGTATCTCGGCTCAAAGGTATCTATCGGAAAATATACCAGATCAGGTTATTTTGGAGGAGAAATTCAATGGGGAACTTATTTTAACGGAAATAATCTGGAACAAAGCGTTATACGGCTTGAAGGTATTTATTTCTCCCGTTTATGGGAGTGGGGCAACTGGAAGTTCAGGCAGTTTATTAATCCTGAAATCGTATATGGTTATAACCGTTTAAACTATGCAAAAGACAGAATTTCTTTAAATGGAAGTAACGGAATCAATGGATTTGACAGCTATACACTCTGGGGAACCAAAAAAGTAGTATTGAATTTTCAATTACAGTCTTATGCCCCTACAGAAGTTTTAGGTTTTCGTTTCAGTCCTTTCTTGTCAGCGACTATGGCTTTTATGGGGGATGAAAACAATGCGTTTGTAAATAAAGATATGTATTCAAAAATTGGATTGGGAATTTTAATCACAAACGATTACCTTGTTTTTAATAATATACAGCTTTCTATCGCTTTTTACCCTCGTATTCCCGGAGACGGAAGCAATATTATTAAAACCAATAACCTGCGAAATTCTAATTTTGACCTACAGAATTTCAATTTTGGAAAGCCAACAACAGTACCTTTTCAATAGGCTTAAAAATTTAGCATAGAGATAACTTCAGATATTTTTTTTTCGATGTATCTTTGCGCATTATGAAAAAACGCCTACTATTACTCTCAATTGCCTTAATTTCAGGTATTATAAGCTATTCTCAGAATATTACAGTGAATAATACCTATACCAACAATGATCTTGTTAACAATGTTTTTTTAAACGGTACATGTACAGAAGTGAGTGCCATTCAGGTAAAAGGGTATACTTTTCAGGATGGTATTAAGAGCTGGGGATATTTTAACAAAGGACAATCCAACTTCCCGTTTGATGAAGGAATTATCCTTACAACAGGTAAATTAAATGCTGCTCCGGGACCTAACAGCGGAACTCTTAGCGACGGTCCTTCTTCCTGGGGAGGTGATATTGATCTTGAAAATTCTGTTAATATCAACAATACTTATAATGCTACGAGTTTAGAATTTAACTTCATTCCGGATGCCAATACCATGCGTTTTGAATACATCTTTGCTTCAGAGCAATATTTGTTGTCCGGTACACCTTCACAATGTGGTTATACAGATGGTTTTGCTTTTATACTTACAGATGTAACCAATAATGGAACTCCGCAAAACCTGGCTTTAGTACCAAACACAACGATTCCTGTAACATCAAGTACCATCAGAGGTGCAGGGGGGTTGTGTCCACCGGCCAATGCACAGTATTTTGCAAGTTATAACAACATTAATTCTCCAATTGCATACAACGGAAATACTGTTCCGCTAATGGTTGAGGCCAATGTAGTTCCCGGACACACATATCATATAAAAATTGTGATTGCCGATCAGGGAAATAATTTGTATGATTCCGCTGTTTTTTTACGTGCCAATAGCTTTGATGCTTCCATATCGTTAGGGAATGACCGTTTATTGAGTACATTTAATGCCTTATGTGCAGGAGAAACCCTTTCTTTAAATGCCGCTATACCCAATGCAGCTTCTTATAAATGGTACCGTAACAACCAATTGATTGCGGGTGCTACAAATGCTACTTATAATGTTACGCAAGCAGGCGTCTATAAGGTAGAAATAACCAAAAGCAACAATTGTGTTACCTATGGCGAGATTACGATAGAATATGATAATTTCACTTATACTTCTGAAGTTTCCTTACAGGTTTGCGGTCTCACAGGAACTACAACATCATTTTTCAATCTGAATGACGCAATACCACTGATTACGCAAAATGAATATGAAGAAATTTTCTTTTATCAGAGTATAAATAATAACATTCCTTCCGGTGTAATTGCTAATACCACTAACTATCAGGCGGCAAATAATACAACTTTATATGCCATCATACAGTCTGAAAATGGTTGTGAGTATACTGTAAAAGTTAAATTGCTCATTAATAATGAAAATTTACCCGCCCATTTATATGCAAAATGTGATTCTGATGAAACACAGGATGGACTTACAAGTTTTTCACTAAGCGCTATTTCACAAGAAATACTTCAACAAAATAGTCTGAACAACCAGTATCAGGTTACTTATTATCTGACAGCAAATGATGCCTTGTCAGGTCAGAATGGTTTTACCAACACCTTTAACAATACCGTTCCGAACCAACAGACGATATATGCACAAATCAGCCTGAATGGTAGCTGTTATGCCATTATTCCGGTTGAGTTAACCATTTTTACAAGTGTGCTATTTCCCAAAAAAGAAATAAAATTGTGCAAGGGTGATTCTGTGGAACTAAAAGCATTGGGAGAAAGTACTTCGTACAGATGGAACACAAACGAAGTTACCCGTACTATAATGGTATCGGAAGCCGGATTATATACCGTTACTTATACTACTGAAGATGGCTGTGAGGTGACAGAACAATTTACAATTATCGTTTCAGCCGGTCCGGATGCTGTAAGGTTTGACATACAGGACTTCTCTGCTACTTCTAATTCAATCACAATTTATGCCTCGGGAAGTGGTGACTATGAATATTCTCTTGACGGAGAAAATTTCCAAAGCAACACATCATTTACCAATCTTTCTCCGGGTGTTTATACCGTTTATATACGCGATAAAAATGGCTGCGGATCTTATCAGGAAAAAGTATATCTGCTTGATTATCCAAGGTTTTTTTCACCTAATGGGGATGGCAGGAATGATGTATGGCGGATTGAAAATCTCAGTTGGATGGACAGTAAAGCGATTATCCGGATTTTTGACCGCTACGGAAAATTATTATATGAATTTTCTGCTCAGTATTATTGGGACGGAATGCACAATAACCATCCAATGCCCTCAACAGATTATTGGTTTACCATTACTTTTTCAGATAAAAAAGTATTAAAAGGTCATTTCTCTTTGGTACGTTAAAAACTACAATGATAAATAAAAAAGGATAATGAAGTTTCATTATCCTTTTGTTTTCTATATGGTATCAGTCTTTTGCCATTCAGCTGTTTCATCAAAGACATGCTGTAAAATAGCTTCTTCCATAGAAGAAAATTCTATATGGCGGCGCTGCATAACAATTTTTGCTGTTTCAAATGCTTTTTTAGGCAGGTATACCTGCACTCCCTGAGCACCGCCCCATGTAAAATTAGCGATATAATTTCGTGGAAAACCTGCTCCGAATATATTGGCACATACGCCCACTACTGTACCTGTATTAAACATAGTATTGATACCGCATTTGCTGTGATCGCCCATCATTAAGCCGCAAAATTGTAATCCGGTATTTTCAAAACGTGCTGTTTCGTAATTCCATAATTTTACAGGTTCATAGTTGTTCTTTAAATTTGAATTGTTGCTGTCTGCTCCAATATTACACCACTCCCCCAATACAGCATTTCCTAAAAAACCATCATGTCCTTTGTTAGAATACGCAAACAAAACCGAATTGTTTATTTCTCCTCCTACACGACAATGCGGCCCTACTGTAGTAGCCCCGTAGATTTTGGTACCCAGTTTTACCTGTGCTTCTTCACACAAAGCGAAAGGTCCTCTGATAACAGATCCTTCCATAATTTCTGCATTTTTACCGATGTATATCGGGCCAGTAGAAGCATTGAGCGTTACAAAATTAAGAACTGCACCTTCTTCGATAAAAATATTTTCCGGATTCAAAACCTGTACGGTTGAAGGGATGGGCTGTGACTTACGGTCTTGAGTAAGCAGCTCAAAATCTTCACGGATTGCGGCATCATTTTTCTGAAAGATATCCCAGGTATACTCAATCTTTAAACAATCATCTGTATATTCAATGAATTCATAATTATCAAAATCAATTTCTTCCTGTGCGTCAGTAGTATAAAAAGCAATTATCTCATCTTCTTTCACTACTGCTTGCCGGTCACAAAGATTAGTAATAAGTTCAACCAATATCTCATTAGGCAGATACGCTGCGTTAATAAGAATATTTTCGTCCATTTCCACCATCGGATATTTATCAGACAAATAATCTTCTGTAATAGTTGTAGTGGTATTACCGAGATATTTTTCCCATTTCTCACGAATGGTCAGAATACCAACGCGAATATCTCCTACCGGTCTGGTAAAAGTAAAAGGCAATAATGCATTTCTAACACTTCCGTCAAATAAGATGTAGTTCATACCTAAATTTTTATTGAGTTACAAATATAAACATTCATATATAAAAAAAGCCGTTCGTAATGAACGGCTTTCCTATATTTTTCAACTTCTTATTTGTTGAATTTAGCATATTTAGTTTTGAATTTATCAATACGTCCTGCTGTATCGATAAGTTTAGATTTACCAGTATAAAAAGGGTGAGATGTTCTGGAGATCTCCATTTTATAAACCGGGTATTCTACTCCGTCAACTTCGATGGTTTCTTTTGTCTCTACTGTTGATTTTGTGATGAATACGTCTTCGTTAGACATATCTTTAAATGCTACTAATCTGTAATTTTCTGGGTGAATACCTTTTTTCATGATAAATCGTCTTTAATATTATGGCTATACTCCGTTCTGATGCTTTTATTTTCAAAAAAGGTATAAACGTTGTATAACTTTTTGTTTTTAATTATTTATTTCAGATGGCAAATTTACAATTAAATTTCAATTTACAAACATTTTTTTATCTAAAAAAGAGAACTTTGACCATTCTTTATTTATAAAATCAACATACAAAACAATTCAACTATAAAAAACTAAATATCAAATGTTTAAATAAAAAACAAATACTATTTCTACATTTCTATACTTTACGATAGCACAAAAAATGATTGAAGTTTACTTTATTCAGCGCCAATATCTATAAATTTATTTTATCACAACCGGGATTCATTCTATTAAGCTTGTGCTAATAACCAGAGTTTAATAACTATTCCAACATATTCGACTCTTAATTTACTCTTATATAATGTAAGTGTATTCCTTACATTTTTCTATATTTGTAAACTTATATTATATAGTATTATAATGAATCAAACAATCAAAAATATTGGCATCAGGTATGGTGTTTTATTAGCCATTATACTGGTCATCATTAATCTGTTTATCTATTTTTACGATTATACGCTAATGAATTCCATTATCAACGGATTTGGATTAATTTTTTTAATTCTTATTTTCGGAATCATCAGTATGGTTACATCAAAAAAGAAAATTGGAGGCTACATTACATTTCGTGAAGCTTTCACCCCTTACATTTTAGTAATTACAATTGGTGTTCTTGTGCCTACTCTTCTTCAATTTTTAATATACGGTGTTTTTGATACAGCTACGGGTGAGGCTTTAAAACAGCATTATATTGCTTTAACTGCTGAACAATTAAATAAATTTAATGTTCCTGCTGAACAGGCTCAGGTATCCATAGAAGCCGTGAAAGCATCTAATCCGTATGCGATAGGCACTTTATTAACTTCAGGTGCTATCCGAATTGCGATGTTATCCGTTGCCGGTTTGATCGCAGCTTTGATCTTTAGAAATAAAACAGAATTTTCTGCCAAACCACAAGCCTAATGATCGATATTTCTGTTGTCATACCCTTGCTCAATGAGAAGGAATCCCTGCCGGAACTACACGATTGGATCGTAAGAGTAATGAAAAACCATGGTTTTTCCTATGAAATTTTATTTATAGATGACGGGAGCACTGATGCATCATGGGTTACCATCATGCAACTGGCACAAACAAATCCTTGTGTAAAGGGAGTTCGTTTTCAAAAGAATTATGGCAAATCCCAGGCACTGAATATCGGCTTTAAAAAAGCATCAGGGAATGTTGTGATTACAATGGACGCCGATTTACAGGACAGTCCGGATGAAATTCCAGAACTTTACACAATGATTACAGATCAACACTATGATCTGGTTTCGGGATGGAAGAAAAAAAGATATGATTCCGTTTTGGCTAAAAATATTCCATCCAAGTTATTTAACTGGGCAGCCAGAAAAACTTCCGGTGTACAATTAAATGATTTTAACTGTGGTCTCAAGGCCTATAAAAAAGACGTAATAAAAAATATTGATGTTTATGGTGAAATGCACCGCTATATCCCTGTTTTAGCCAAAAATGAAGGTTATGACAAAATCGGAGAAAAAACAGTAATACATCAGGCAAGAAAATACGGACATTCAAAATTTGGTATGAGCCGCTTTGTTAACGGCTTTCTGGATCTGATTACGATCTGGTTCTTATCTAAATTCGGAAAAAGACCTATGCACCTTTTTGGTGCTTTAGGAGCTCTGATGTTTGGAGTCGGATTTATTTCGGCAGCCTATATCGGTATCGTAAAACTCTATAAAATATATACTGGACATACCGCTATACTCATTACAAACAATCCTTGGTTTTATATTTCGCTGACAGCAATGGTTATCGGAACACAACTTTTTTTAGCCGGATTTTTAGGAGAGATTATTCTCAGAACTAAAAACAAGTCTAAACGATACAAAGTTTCAGAAACGACCTGATCTGAATCATTCTTTTAAAGACTGTTTATGGTTACGTAATATTTCCAGGCAACAAGCGCTTTCTGTAGTTTCGTTGCTTTAGTTAAATCAAGTTGTTTTTTAGTGTAATTGGGTAATATCAAATGATTGATTTTAGCCAGGGACTTAAAAAATGCTTTTTTCATAAGTCAACAATTAGGAAAAGACTTTTTAAGGTCTTTCGTTTAAATAAATATAAAGAAAAAAATGCACATAGCTCAAAATATTTTAGATAAAGTACATCAATGGCTGTCACCTACTTTTGATGAAATCACGCAGCAAGAGATCAAAGAACTCATGACCTCATCTCCAAAAGAACTTGAAGACGCCTTTTACAAAAACCTTGAATTTGGCACGGGAGGTATGCGAGGTATTATGGGGGTGGGAACAAACAGAATCAATAAATATACACTGGGGAAAAATACACAGGGTCTTTCTGATTATTTAAAAAAATCCTTTCCGGGAGAGCAACTTCGTGTAGCAATTGCTTATGATTGCCGACATAATAGCAACACATTGGCAAAAGTAGTTGCCGATGTTTTCTCTGCAAACGGTATTCAGGTTTTTTTATTTTCAGACCTTCGTCCTACTCCGGAATTATCTTTTGCGGTAAAATATCTGAACTGTCATACAGGAGTAGTACTCACTGCTTCTCACAATCCGCCTGAATATAACGGCTACAAAGTTTACTGGCAGGATGGCGGACAGATTGTCCCACCACAGGATAAAGAAATCATTGAGGAAATAGAAAAACTTGCCTATGAAGATATTAATTTTCAGGCAAATGAAAACCTTATCCAATATATCGATAAGGAAATTGACGACGCTTTCGCAGCTTCTGCCTTAGAAAATGCAGGATTCAACATTCCGGTATCTGCAAAAGAAAATTTAAAAATCGTATTTACTTCCCTTCACGGAACATCCATAAAAGCAATACCAAACGTTTTGGATAAAGCGGGCTATACAAAGGTACAGATTGTCAAGGAACAGGCGCTGCCTGACGGTAATTTTCCTACGGTAAAATCGCCTAATCCGGAAGAACCTGAAGCATTGGCAATGGCTCTGGCTCTGGCTGATGAAACCGGAGCAGATATTGTAATCGGTACTGATCCTGATGCTGACCGCTTAGGAATTGCAGTGCGGGATAACGAAAATAAAATGGTATTGCTAAACGGCAATCAAACCATGATCGTAATGACAGCTTTTTTATTAGAACAATGGAAAAGAGCCGGAAAAATAACGGGAAAAGAGTTCATTGGCTCCACTATTGTTTCCACTCCCATGATGCTGGCTTTAGGCGAATATTACGGAGTTGAATGTAAAGTTGGTCTTACCGGCTTTAAATGGATTGCAAAAATGATTAAAGATTTTCCGGAAAAAACATTCATTGGCGGCGGAGAAGAAAGTTTTGGTTATATGGTAGGAGATGCCGTACGCGATAAAGATGCTGTTGCTTCTACCCTGTTGATCTGTGAAATCGCAGCCTTGGCAAAAGCAGCCGGCAGTTCTATTTATAAGGAATTACAAAATCTGTATACTGACTTCGGTTACTATAAAGAACACCTGATTTCAATTACCAAAAAGGGAATGGAAGGTGCTACTGAAATTAAACAAATGATGACTAATTTCAGAGAAAATCCTGTTAAAGAATTAAACGGAGAACGTGTAGTCTTTGTTGAAGATTATCAAAGTTCAAAAGCAAAAAACATGTTTTCAGGTGAAGAAGAACCGCTTTATCTGCCAAAGTCAGATGTATTAATCTATTATCTGGAAGACGGAAGTAAAATATGTGCCCGACCAAGTGGTACAGAACCCAAAATAAAATTTTATTTCAGCTGTAATGCTCCGATAGAGCATACAGATGAAATTGAAGATACTGATGCGTATCTGACTGAAAAAATCAAACATTTTATTACTGATTTAGGCTTGAACTAATGGATGAAAATTTAAAAAAAATAATACCTTTTGTAAAAAACTACAAATTCCATGTGGTTTGGAATATTGTATTCAATATTCTGTATGCATTATTTGGTACACTGGGGTTTGCAGCGATGTATCCTGTATTAGAAGTATTGTTTAATAATGATATAAAAATATATGAAATTCCTGTTTATACCGGAATAGAAAATATCAGTACTTATCTAAAAGAATATATTTTTTATTATGTAACGCATTTTTCAAATGAATATGGTGCCAATTATGCTCTTTTATTTACAGTAGGTCTTGTATTAACGACTTTTCTTCTTAAGAACCTTTTTAATTATGCGGCTTTACAGCATTTGATGAAATTAAAAAATGGCGTTTTAAGAGATTTACGTGCCAAAATGTATAAAAAAATTACAGAGCTACCCATCTCTTATTATTCTGAAAAACGCAAAGGAGATGTAATGTCACGTATGCTCGGCGATGTAAATGAAGTACAGAATTCCTTTTTCATGGTATTGGAACTTATTGTAAAAGAACCGCTTACCATTATTTTCTCTATTCTTATGATGTTGAATTTCAGCGTTAAGCTTACTTTATTTGTATTTATTTTTATCCCTATTTCAGGCTTCATCATTTCAAAAATAGGAAAATCGCTTAAATCTCAGTCAACGCGGGCTCAACAGGAAAACGGATATCTTATTTCTATCGTGGATGAAAGTCTTACCGGTTTAAAAGTGGTAAAAAGTTACAATGCAGAAAATTTCTTCAACAAGATTTTTAATGATTCACTGAACAGATTATACAAATTGTCCAATAAAATAGGAAAGAAAAACAATCTATCATCTCCCATGAGTGAATTTATGGGTATTATTGTCATAGCAGTATTATTGTTTTACGGTGGTAACCTTGTACTGGTAGATAAAACCCTAAGCGGTTCATTATTTATTGCTTTTATCGGTTTGGCATATAATATTCTTACCCCTGCAAAAGCAATTTCAAGAGCTTCTTATCAGGTAAAAAATGGTTTGGCAGCAGCAGAACGCGTTTTTGAGGTACTGGAGGTAGAGAATACTATTGAAGATACTCCGAATGCTATTGATATTAAAGAATTTAATGATAAAATCAGTCTTAAGAATATTACTTTTGCCTATGGAGAGGATGCCGTATTAAAGAATTTTTCTCTTGAAATTCCAAAGGGTAAAACTATTGCACTTGTTGGACAATCCGGTAGTGGGAAAAGTACCATTGCCAATTTGTTGACGCGTTTTTACGATGTAAACAAAGGAGAAATCCGGATTGACGGTCATAATATAAAAGACGTAACCATGAAATCTCTTCGTGATCTGACAGGATTGGTAACTCAGGACAGTATCATGTTTAACGGCAGCATTAAAGACAATATCCGAATCGGTAAATTAGATGCTACAGACGAAGAAATCATTGCTGCTTTAAAAATAGCGAATGCTTACGATTTTGTAATGGATTTACCAGAAGGTCTGGACACTAATATCGGTGATGCCGGAAATAAAGTTTCAGGCGGTCAGAAACAACGTCTCTCCATTGCCAGAGCAGTCTTAAAAAATCCTCCTGTTATGATTCTTGATGAAGCGACTTCTGCTTTAGATACAGAAAGTGAACGTCTGGTACAGGATGCTCTCGACAAAATGATGCAAAACAGAACATCAGTAGTCATAGCCCACCGATTGTCTACCATTCAAAAAGCCGATCTTATTGTAGTGATGCAGAAAGGAGAAATCGTAGAACAGGGAACTCATGAACAATTATTATCACAGGGAGGTACCTATTCCAAGCTGGTTGCACTGCAATCTTTTGAAAGTTAATCAGTCATATATATAAAAAAATCACTCTTTACAGAGTGATTTTTTATTTGAACTTTATTTGGCTTTCCATTGTTTAAAAAAAGCCAGTACTTTTTCTTTGTCATATCCTTTTCCGCTTTCCATACTTCCGCTTTCCTGAAGTTTAAGTACTTTACCACTGGCATCCAAAACAATGAAAAACGGATACCCAAGCTGTGCGCCATCCGGGGCATATTTTTTAAATACTTTTTCATTCTTATTTTCAGATGAAAAATTCAAATGATAATAAAGAAAATTATTGTCTACGACTTTCTTTATTTCAGGCGTCTTTTTAATATAGTCATTAAATCTGAGACACCACACACACCAATTACCACCTGCCTGAATGATGATATTTTTATGTTGTTTTTTTGCCTGTACAAGCAAAGCATCGATTTTTGCCTGTACATCTTCTTCCGGTTTGTACGGTTTCTCTAAAATTTCCTTATCTGATTTTCTGACTGTTTGGGCCACTATACTATTGGTACAGAAAACCAGACAAAACACCAATATCAGTTGTGCTGCTTTTTTCATCTTTCTAATTGCTATACCAACAAAAATACTAAAAAAAAGACCAGAAACATTCCTAATTTCATAAACAACAAACTCATCAGCTTATCCAGTTTTTAAAAGCAGCTACTTTTTCTCTGCTCACAATTATTTCCTCTTCTTTAAAGTTTTGTAATGTGATTTTTAAACGGGAATTGGTATAAATACTGATTTCTTTTACCGCATTAATATTGATGATAAACTGCCGGTTGACCCGGAAAAATTTTTTATTATCACATTCACTTTCAAGAGTATCAAGGGTGTCATCCAAAAAATAATTTCGTCCTTCGAGAGTGGAGAGATAGCTGATCTTATTGGCACTGTAAAAACACTGTATATAATCACTCTCAATAATTTTAAATGTATTTCCGACTTTTACCGTATAACGTTCCTTATTTTGTCTTTTCAGTAGATTTTTCATCAATTCTACATCTACATATTTCTTTTCATATCTGCTTTTAAATTTCAGCAAAGCCATTTCCAATTCATGTTCATCAATGGGTTTTAAAAGATAATCAACACTATTGAGTTTGAATGCTTTTAATGCATATTCGTCATAAGCAGTAGTAAAAATAACGGCACTCTGAATAGGAATGCTTTCAAAGATTTCAAAAGAGAGTCCGTCAGATAATTGTATATCTACAAAAATTAAATCCGGATGTTCATTTTTACCAAACCAATCGAGCCCTTCTTCTACAGAAGACAATTGTTGCTGAATTGTATAGCCCAAAGCCTCTATTTTTCGCTTCAGCAAACGGGCAGCCGGTTTTTCATCTTCAATTATTACGATTCTCATTGTCTGAATTTATTGCGTTCTTCGTCCATAAATTGTTGTATTTTTCTGTCTTCCCAGTTCTTTCCTAAAAAAGGAATAACGTGAAAGGTATTTGCTGCATGAGAAAACAAACCGATTCCCCAGCCCAATAGCGGATAAATAAACCAATACCCTCCTTTTGAATTGAACAGATTGAGTGTAATTAAAATAGAATTTACCAAAATATAGGTGAACAGATGAGAATAAAACTCTTTTATTTGTTTTACTCTTTTTTTTGCTTTTAATAGCGCTACGTGATTATTATTTTCCATAACTTTTATTTTTTATTAATTTGTTTGATGATCATATTTCGCTCCCATCTTCCCAGAATATCCAATGCTCTGAATCCGTTTATCAGCATATTAAACACCATAAAGAACAAAATGATATAAGGCCACCATTTATAATCGGGAAACCACAATTTATTGATGAGTAAAAAAAGTGGAAATCCGAAGATTACAAAATAAATACTTACATACCATTCTTTCAATCTATTCATGCGCTCATACGCTCTCTGGAAGAGCTCTTCTTCTTTTAACTGAACTCCAAACCGGAAAGTCATATCTTCTGAAATGAGAGGCAATGAAACGCTGAAATGGTTTTCATCATTGTCAATATGGATGTGCTCATTTGAAACCAGTGCATAGCGGTTGATGATGTTATCGAGTCCAATACCCTTTTCTTTTGTGAAAGTTTCCTTTTTCTGATAGTTGTTTCGTACTATTAAGCTATTATCTTTAAAATACAATTGAATTTTTAAAGGCTTTGTTTCACTTACAATATTATGTTTTATGGCATTTTCTAATAACAGTTGCAGACTTAGTGGAATCATTTTTAAATGAACATAAGGCTGTACATCGGGAAAACTGATTTCTAAAGCATTTTCAAACCGCATCTGAAGCAGACTTACATACAAACGGGCAAAGTCCATTTCTTCTTCCACATATACGAGATTCTTATCTTTCTGTTCCAATACATAACGGTAAACTTTTGACAGGGAAACTGTAAATTCCTGTGCCTTTTTAGGATTTTCTTCAATAAGAGCACTTAAAACATTCAGGGAGTTAAACAGAAAATGCGGATCGAGTTGATTCTTTAGACTCTCAAAAGTTGCAGTCGCATTGCTGGCAATAGTAGTCTGATTTTTTAGCTGCCCCTCTTTATATGCCCGATAGAAATAAAAACTAAAAATACTAAGAGCAATGATAAGCGAGATAATGATGATTACTATATAATTACTCATTCTCTGTCCGGCAATGAACTGATCAAACGAAAGACCTTCATATCCTGTTTTCAATCCCATATTGATTAAAAATACGGACAATGATGTAGCTGCAACGCTCAGAGGCAGAAATAACAATATGCGTTTCTTATAAGAGTTATCATCTTTTACTATCCTTTTGATAAAATGAAACAGATAAGCATTTACAAAATAGAGTGCAATTCCATATATAAAACCTATGATATTATTTCTCAGATAAGCTTCATTCCATACCATCTCTCTTTTTGATATAAAATTGATAAGGGTAATAACGGTACATATCAATAAGCTTACAACAACCGCTTTTATAAGGTTTTTCAATAACGTTTTCATATTTTTAGATTTACAGAAACAGATATAGCTATAGGATTATTTCTAAATTATAAACCAAAAGTAAGGCAACTGAAGTGTAAGAAAAATTTAATTTTACTGAACTGTTGATTTTCAAGGATGAATTGTAAAAAAAACTTTATTGTTTATAAAATCCGATTCCAATCATGTTTAAAGTAATATTTAAATAATACATTTGTAGGATCAAATACTAAAATTATGATTTATAAATTCAGGGTAATTCTTGATGCAGAAGAAGATGTATTCAGAGATATTGCCATAAAAGATGATAACTCATTAGAAGATTTACACAATACCATAGTCAATGCTTTCGGTTTTGATGGTTCAGAAGGAGGTTCATTTTATACCTGTGACGAAAACTGGACTCAGGATGAAGAAATTCCTTTGTTTGATATGGGCGATGTGCCAGGAGAACAAAAAACGATGGCAGATTATCCTCTCTCTTCTATTCTTGATGAGCAGAATACAAAGATTCTCTATATTTATGACCCGTTCAGTATGTGGACTTTCTTTGTAGAATTGGCTGCTACTGAAGAAGAAGATGAATCTGACGAAAAAGAATTTCCGGTATTGATGTTTGCCCATGGAACGCTGCCAAGTGAAGCTCCCGTAAAAGACTTTAATGCTCCTATATCTAAAGACGATATGTTTGGTGATTTTGATGACGATTATGACGATGATGATTTAGATATGTTTGAGGGAGACGATAACTTTTCGGATTTCGGATATGAAGACGAATATTAAGATCCTTATCACAAACCAAAAAACAATTTAAAGAAAACTCAAAAGGTTTTCTTTTTTTTACCTAATAAAAAATTCTATATAAAAATGATCAACTTATTTAACACGCAGATTGAATCCCTGTCTATTCACCGCGTAGGTAATAAAAGCCGCAACGAAGCTATTTTTCTTTCTGAAAATGTTTTTAATCTAAACGATGAGATCACGCCTCTTTTGAAAGAATTCTTCTTCAAACCATTTAGAGAAAAAGAAGAAAATTATTTTCAATTTGCTCATGACGTTGATCTGGAATACAATGATATGTACAATTTTGCTTCAGAACTTTTTCTGAATCCGAGTAATGTACACGAAATATCAAAAAAAATAACAAAACACTTGTTTGATCAGTCAAATCACCCTCATATTAAAAATGGAGAAGTGTATGTTGCTTACCTCAGCAATGTTTCTATTGACAATAATGTAGTAGATGCAATCGGAATTTTCAAAAGTGAATTACAGGCAGATTTTCTTCAATTTGAAGAAAACGGTTCAAATCTGGAGATGATTTTACAGCAAGGAATCAGTTTAAACAAATTAGATAAAGGGTGTCTGATTTTCAACTATAAAAAAGAAGAAGGATATAAAATACTGACGGTTGACAGCAACCGCTATGATGCGCGTTACTGGTTGGAACATTTCTTATCAGTGGATGCTTTTCAGGATGAAAACTACATGACCAAAAAGTATTTAAAATTTGTTCAGGATTTTGCAAAAGATGTAGTGCTACCTGCAGAAGATAAAAAGGAAGAGGTAATGTTTATGAACCGCTCTGTAAACTACTTTGCTAAAAATGATGAATTTGAAGAAACTAATTTCCTGAATGAAGTTATTGACAATCCGGATTTACAGGCTGAATTTAAAAATTACAAAGTAGACCGCGGAGAAAAATACAGCATTGAAGACATCAGCAATTTTCCGATTGCCAACAACGCGGTAACCGATGCGCGTAAAAAAATGAAAAATGTGATCAATCTGGATACCAATGTGCAGATAAAACTGGATTTTATCAATCCGGAATCAGCTGAAAAATTCATTGAAAAAGGTTGGGATGAAGAAAAACAGATGTATTACTATCTGGTATATTTCAACAAAGAAGAGAAAACCAACTAACAAAAACAGCGTTACTTAATCTACATTATGTTGTATTGACTTGGATAGACTTATATTTATACAAGACTAAAAACAAGTAAACCATGGGAAGATTAGAAAACAAAGTAATAGTTATCACTGGAGCCGGAATGGGCTTAGGACTTGCAACGGCAGTTGAAGCTGCTAAACAGGGTGCCCGTTTAAGCCTGGTAGATTATAATGCTGAAGCATTAGCAAAAGCGGTAAAAACGATTAAGGAGTCAACTCCTGATGTAGCCATTATCACGCTTGTTGCAGATGTATCAGATGAAACGAAGGTGAAAGAGTATGTAAATAAAACACTTGAAGCCTATGGTACTATTGATGGTTTTTATAACAACGCCGGAATAGAAGGAAGACAAGCGTCTATTGAAACGTATGATCTTGAAATCTTTAAAAAAGTAATTGACATAAATTTAATGGGGGTTTATTATGGACTCAGATATGTGATTCCTGTTATGAAGAAAAATAATTATGGCCGTATTGTTAATGTAGCTTCAGTTGGTGGTATCAGAGGTGTTATGAATCAGACACCATATGTAGCAAGTAAACATGCAGTATCGGGTATGACCAAAAATGCAGCGTTGGAATACAGCAGATATGGCATTACCACGAACGCTATTGCTCCGGGTGCTATACTTACGCCAATGGTAGCAGAAGCTTTTAAACAGGTAAATCCGGCTGATCCTAAAGCAGCGGAAACAGAATATGCTCAGGCAAATCCTTCCAAGAGACTCGGGCAACCTGAAGAGGTTGCAAAAGTAGTCGTTTTTCTGTTAAGTGAAGATGCTTCTTATGTAAGCGGACAAACGATTGCTATTGACGGAGGAGAATCGAACTCGTACGGAAATGTATAACACAAAAAAGGCGTTCATGTACATGAACGCCTTTTTTTATTTTATATAATGAATCATATCTTTTGGAAATTTACGAACCTTTTTAAGGTTTGCCTGCCAATCGTTTTCTTCATCTCTATAGCCCAGAGGCATAATTAATACGCTTCTCAATCCTTTTTCTTCAAACCGCATGAGTTTATCAAGCTCAGCAGCCACAAAACCTTCCATGGGTGATGCATCTACTCTGAGTACTGCAGCTTCTGCCATAGCAAAAGAAAAAGCGATGTAAACCTGTCGTGCCGCATGCTCAAACTGCTGTTCTTCAGTCAGCGACGTCAACTGTTTGGTTACCCCGTTTTTATACCCGTCAGAAAATCCTTTTGGTAAATCGCGCTCCTGCTCATAATGATCAAAATAGTGATTGATACGATCCGTGGTATAGTTATTCCATGCAGCAAATACAATCAGATGAGAACCATCTGTAATTTGTGACTGGTTATAGGCTACACTCTTTATTTTTTCGCGTAAAGCCATATTGGTGACCACAAAAATTTCAAAGGGCTGTAAACCCGAAGAAGTTGGTGCCAAACGGGCTGCTTCTATTATTTTTTCTACTTTCTCATCAGAGACTACAGAACCGTTTAATTTTTTTGCGGCGTATCTCCAATTTAAAGATTCTAAAATTGACATTTTTTTTTATTTTGAATAGTTTGAAAGAAAATCAGTTACATTTTTTTCAATTCTTTCTTCAATATTTGTAACATCTGCTTTGACGAATTTTTCGCCCAGAATGTTTTCATATAATTCAATATAACGTTCAGAAACCGATTCTATGTACTCATCAGTCATTTCAGGAATCTGCTGTCCATCTTTACCCTGAAATCCATTTGATATGAGCCATTGACGAACAAACTCTTTCGATAATTGCTTCTGAGCTTCTCCTTTGTCCTGACGTTCCTGATACCCCTCTGCGTAAAAATAGCGCGAAGAATCCGGTGTATGAATTTCGTCAATTAGAACAATTTTACCGTCTTTGGTTTTTCCAAATTCATATTTTGTATCGACCAAAATCAAGCCTTTTTCTTTCGCAATTGCTGTTCCTCTTTCAAAAAGCGCACGCGTATAGTTTTCAAGTACTACATAATCTTCTTCCGATACAATTCCTTTAGAAAGGATTTCTTCACGAGAAATATCTTCGTCATGAACTCCTAAATCTGCTTTAGTTGTCGGTGTAATGATCGGTTCCGGAAAACGGTCGTTTTCTTTTAAGCCTTCCGGTAAGGTAACACCACAAAGAACTCTTTTGCCCAAAGCATATTCTCTTGCTGCATGCCCTGAAAGATAACCACGAATTACCATTTCTACTTTAAAAGGTTCACATAAATGCCCCACAGCTACATTCGGATCCGGAGTAGCTATTAACCAGTTGGGAACAATATCTGCTGTTAGTTGCATGAACTTAGTCGCAATCTGATTCAGAATCTGACCTTTATAAGGAATACCTTTTGGCATTACCACATCAAATGCTGATAAACGATCTGTGGCGATCATCACTAAAATAGAGTCGTTGATGTTGTAAACTTCACGCACTTTTCCTTTATAAACAGATTTTTGCCCCGGAAAATTGAAATGGGAAGAGATGATTGTTTTCATTAATTATTCGTTGTGTGTTTAATACTGCAAAAGTACTAATAATTCTTTTTCAAAGCGTTCTTTCGGAAGGTATTGATCTTCTAAATTTTTCATAAACGGAATTGGTGTTTCAAGACTGGCAACTCTTTTTACCGGAGCATCCAGATGTTCAAAACAATTTTCCATGATTTCAGCCGATATATCACTTGCAATTCCTCCGAAAAGGCTGTCTTCCTGAAGTATGATTACTTTATTGGTTTTCTTAACAGACGCAAAAATTGTTTCATAATCCAATGGCTGTAATGTTCTCAAATCAATCAGATCAGCAGATACAGACGGGTTTTTATCTAAAATTTCTAATGCCCAATGTACTCCTGCTCCAAACGAAATCACAGTAACATCCTTTCCTTCTCTGAGCAAAGCAGCCTTTCCTAAGGGAAGGGTATAGTAATCTGTAGGTACATCCTGATAGATACTTCTGTACAGTAATTTGTGTTCAAAAAACATTACCGGATTCGGATCATTGATGGCTGTGTTCAATAAACCTTTCGCATCTGCAGGAAATGCAGGATAAACTACTTTAAGACCTGGAGTTTTAGTAAACCAGGCTTCATTGGTTTGCGAATGATAAGGTCCTGCCTGAGTACCACCACCACATGGCATACGCACCACTACATCGGCATTTTCTAACCAGCGATAGTGAGATTTTGCCAATAAATTGACAATCGGATTGAAACCTGTAGAAACAAAATCTGCAAATTGCATTTCTACAATTGCTTTTTGTTTATTGATAGAAAGTCCCATGCCGGCAGATACAATAATACTTTCACATATAGGCGTATTTCGTACACGACCTTTACCGAACTCTGCTACAAAACCATCTGTTACTTTAAAAGCACCTCCGTATTCTGCAATGTCCTGCCCCATAATGACTAAATTATCATGGCGTTGCATGGATTGTCTTAATGATTGCGTAATGGCATCTATAAAACGGATATTTTCTGTTTTATCTCCAGCTGATATTTCTTCAAAATCATACGCTTTAAAAACATCATTTATTTCATCTTCAAGACGTGCTTCTATTGCTGGCTCTTCCTGAACTTTTGCCCAGTCAGTATCAATTTCTTTTTTGATTTCAGCACGGATTTCAGCATCTTTATGTTCTGACAAGACACCTGTTTGTAAAAGGTAATTCTTATAATTTTCAACCGGATCTTTTACTTTCCACATATCAAATAATTCCTGTGGAATATATTTTGTACCGCTGGCTTCTTCATGACCACGCATTCTGAATGTTTTCATTTCAATCAGAACCGGACGCGGATTTTCGCGCATATCTGCCGCTATTTCCGAAAGTCGGGTATACACTTCCAGTATATTATTACCATCTATTATATGGCTTTCCATTCCATATCCTACTCCTTTATCCGCAAGATTTTCGCAACGGTACTGCTCATTGGTTGGTGTAGAAAGTCCGTAACCGTTATTTTCAATGATGAATAATACCGGTAGATCCCATACAGATGCTACGTTAAGTGCTTCATGGAAATCTCCTTCAGAAGTAGCTCCTTCACCGGTAAAAACAGCGGTGATTTTTTTCTCTTCGCGTAGCTTATGTGCCAGAGCAATACCATCGGCAATTCCTAACTGAGGTCCCAAATGGGAAATCATACCTATAATTTTATATTCCTGAGTACCGAAATGGAAAGAGCGGTCGCGACCTTTAGTAAAACCATTGGCTTTACCCTGCCATTGTGAAAACAACCGGTGTAAAGGAATATTTCTGGAGGTAAATACACCAAGATTTCGGTGCATCGGCAATATATATTCGTCTGTATGAAGAATTGAGGTGACTCCGACAGCAATGGCCTCCTGTCCTATTCCTGAAAACCATTTAGAAACTTTTCCCTGACGGATCAGAATAAGCATCTTTTCTTCGATTAAACGAGGTTTTAATATTTTTTTATATAGTTCAATTAACGTTTCGTCTGACACGTTTTTTTTATCGAATTCCATGGTATTGTTTGTCTTGTTTGTTGGGGGTTAAAATTAAGAATTATTTTAAAATGAATTACGTATTTTTGATTTATCAAACGTTTTTAATCACAACAAAATAATGAGTATTGCATTTTACTGTAACTGGTCTTTTTTATGGTTGTATATGTCTGTATTAGGAGTAGTGTCACCGCAAGCCGATAAAGCTAATTTAAATAAGGAGCAATGCCTGGAAATTGTTGTAAAATTACTTTTGAGTTCACCTGAATATCAATATTACATTACCCATATTGAAAAAGCTCAGGAAACAGATGCTACACTACAATACGGAATTGAAATACTGAATGATCCAAAGGAAAGTATGAATGGAGAAAATTACAGTTTTCGCATTAATGAAAAACATCCTGAGTATAATCATACTGTTGCCTGGTTTGAGTTTGATCCACAGGAAGGTATGCTATATGAATACAATGTAGCACAAGACAGCCTGATTCCTATCCATTTTGATTCTAAACATTTAAAAACATTCCGCAAAAAATGCAAATAACTGAGTTGCAAATACCTCTGCATTCAATTGTATTTTTTATACAAACACGCATATAAATCACTTTCTGAAATAATTGTTTTTGAGAAATTATTTTTTTATTTTCATAAAAAATAGCTTTTATGAAACCCCACCACAAACAATTTATCTCCAATAACGTATTATTACAATTGGGATTTTTAGCCATTATCGTATTTCTTTTCATCTTAATGGCGAAAAGCATGATGATATTATTGCCCGGATTTTTGGGAGCCATTTGTTTATTCGTTTTACTTTTGACCCCATACCGGTGGTTAGTAGAGAAAAAAAACTGGAATAAAATAGCCAGTATCATATTACTTATGCTTTCGAGTGCTATTGTTATCATTGGTCCTCTGTATTTGCTGATTCAGACACTTACCAAAAAAATAATGGTATTGCTGGATGACAAACAGGGAATTCAGGGAAATATTGACAAGGCAATAGAAAATTTGCAGACAAAGTTTAATATTGATCTTTTTAATGATAATAATATCGGAAAAATGACAGAACTCGGTATTAAACTGCTTGAATCTGTACTAAATGCTTCTGTAAACAGCTCTATGCAACTCGCTGTAGCGTATTTTTTGTTGTATTTTATGCTGCTGAATCATCAAAAACTTGAAAAAGGATTCTACGATTATGTTCCTTTAAAGAAAACGAATCTGAAACGTATGAATACCGATTTAAAAGAACTGGTTATCTCTAATGCTGTCGGTGTTCCGCTCACGGCTTTTTTGCAAGCAGTAGTAGCTTATATCGGATATATTGTTTTTGGTGTGGAAGATTCTTTTGTGTATTTCATCCTTACTATTTTTGCAGCCATGCTTCCGGTATTGGGTGCTGCGATTATATATATCCCGTTAGTCGTGATATTATTAGCAAAAGGAGATACGGGTAATGCATTTGGATTATTGGCCTATAGCTTAATTATTGTTGGTCTTGCAGATAACTTTATCCGGTTCCTGTTACAGAAAAAAATGGCTGATGTACACCCGCTGGTAACCATTCTTGGTGTAATTGTAGGTATTAATTTGTTCGGCTTTATTGGGATCATCTTCGGGCCTATTCTGTTTTCTTTGTTTTTATGGCTGATTAAGCTTTATAAATATGAATTTGTAAACCCTAATCCTGAATAATAACGATAATCTTTTTATAATTAAGATCTCCGAAAACATCAACGGGTACTGCATAAATTTGTACATTTAATAAAATGAAATAGAAAATAAATGAATCCTAATATTCCTATACTTCCTTCGATTCTGGATAATGATTTTTATAAACTGACCATGCAGCATGCGGTTATAAAGCTTTTTCCTTATGCCAAAGCGCGTTATCAGTTTATCAATCGTGGAAAACATAAATTTCCACCTCATTTTGCTGAACGACTGAAAGAAGCTCTTGATCAAATGGCCAAACTGCGGCTTGACTATAAAGAGAAAGAATTTCTACGCATTCATTGCCCATATCTGGATCCTACGTATCTTGATTTTCTTCAGGGATATCGATTCGATCCTAATGAAGTAACTGTTCAGCAAGACGGAGATGATTTACAAGTTTCTATTGAAGGATATTGGTACCGAACCATTTTATGGGAAGTTCCGATTATGGCGCTGATTTGTGAACTGTATTACACAGAAAATAATCTCACAAGAGATACAGATGAACAAGTGATTGCCACAACACGTACAAAGATGAATAATTTTAAAAAATTAGGCATACAGCTCGCTGAATTTGGTACCCGGAGAAGACATTCATTTGCTGTACAGGATTTAGTCGTGAATACGCTTAAAGAACATGGAAATGGTTTGTTTATAGGTACGAGCAATGTGCATTTGGCAATGAAGTACCATGTAAAGCCTATTGGAACTCATGCACATGAGTGGTTTATGTTTCACGCAGCAAAATACGGTTATAAAATGGCAAATGTTATGGGATTGGAACATTGGGTAGATGTTTACCGTGGAGATTTGGGAATCGCTCTTACAGACACTTATACAACAGAAAAGTTTTTTGAACAGTTTGATAAAAAATTTGCCAAATTATTTGATGGGGTCAGACACGACAGTGGTGATCCGATCGAGTTTGCGGACAAAACCATCGCACACTATAAGCAATTTGGAATCGATCCGATGACTAAAACCATCATTTTCTCAGACGGATTGAATTATGATAAGGTAGAACGTATTGTGCATTATTGCAAGAATAAAATCGGAATGTCTTTTGGAATCGGAACAGATTTAACCAATGATGTGGGATTGCCTGCAATGAATATTGTACTCAAAATGACGGAAGCATTACCCGAAAATGCGCACTGGACGGGAGTAGTCAAACTATCTGATGAACCTAAAAAGCATACCGGCACCGAAAATGATATAGAACTTTCCATGCGGTTATTACAAATTACATCTTAACATGTTTCAGCAAAATAATAAACTTCACATTCCTTCTGACGATACCTTGGTATGGAAATATATGGATTTATCAAAATTTCTGGATTTATTGCTATCCGAAAAGATGTTTATGTCACGTTCTGATAAATTTGAAGACCAGTATGAGGGTACTTTTAGCGAACCTACCTATGAAGAAATCAAGAAATTATTAAAAGACAATCCGGAATATCTGGATGCTTATAAATCTAAGCGAAAGAATATTGTCATCAGCAGTTGGCATACCAATTATTATGAGAGTTATGCTATGTGGCAGGTTTTTACAAAAAATAACGAAGGTTTGGCTATACAGTCAACCATAGGTAAACTCAAACAGTCACTTATTGAAGAACGCATTCCTCAAAATATCGGAGAAGTAAATTATATCGACTATAAAAAGGAACACATTCCTTTTGACGATGATTTTTTTCCTTTTTTGTTCAAACGAAAAAGCTTTCAGTATGAAAATGAATTACGGATTCTTGCTGATGTAACGCCTCTCGATATCAATGTAAACGAAGGAGTAAAAATACAGGTTGATGTACATACCATGATTGAAAAATTATATATACATCCTAAGTCTGAAAACTGGTATAAAAAACTGGTTATTGAAATCGTTACAAAACTGGGATTTGAATTTGAGATTGAAAAGTCTGATTTAGAAAGTGATATTCTGATATAATAATGAAATTAATAACAGGGATAAGTAAACTCATTATCGGAGGTCTCCTATTTTTTTTGCTAAACAACTTAGTCGCTAATCTTTTATCGCTGCTTCTTTTTAATCATTACGAAATACTTTTATATGGTTTCAATTGCGGGGTTGCAACACCTGTTGTAATCAAAACCTATCTGTTTATGGTACTTTTTACTTTGTTTAAAATTGCCATTTTAGGCTTTTCAATATCTAAATATCCATTATTACGATATTATGTTTTTTGGGATGTATTTTTTGTAATTGTGTATTTGTCAGACAAAATCTTACCCTTAAACAGACCCCTCACCGGCTATTATATATCGAACAAACCTTTTCTGATGTTGAGCAATCTCCTTTTTAACTGCTACTTACTGGCTGTTTTTTACGGTATTTTGATAGGTTTTATTTACATTTATCTGTATTTGAAAAAACATAAAAATCATACGATATGACCATTAAACGATTAACACCTATACTGTGGACAGAGGACATTGAGGAAACCATCATATTTTACACAAAAATATTAGGTTTTACGTGTCAAGAACAAAATCAGGAATGGCAATGGGCTTCATTGAATAAAGATGGTATCGAAATTATGATCGCAAAACCAAATGACCATATTCCTTATCGCAACATTGGATTTACGGGATCGTTTTATTTTGAAGTGGAAACGGTTGAAACGCTTTGGGAAGAGTTAAAAAACAAAACAAGAGTTGCCTATGAATTGGAACTATTTGAATGGAATATGAAAGAATTTGCTATTTATGACAATAATGGCTATCTGTTACAATTCGGAGAAGAGCAGTAAAAATTGCCTGTTTCAACAGCATAAAAATATCAGTTAGCCCAAAATACTTTTTAAACTTTTAAAATAAAAACACTAATTTTGCATAAAAATAAATTAAAATACAATGGCAGGTAAAAGAACCTTTACAATGATTAAACCAGATGCTGTAGAAGCTGGTAATATCGGAGGAATATTAAACATGATTACTGAAGGTGGTTTCAGAATCGTATCTTTAAAATTGACACAGTTAACTGTAGCTGACGCTCAAAAATTCTATGCTGTTCACGCAGAAAGACCTTTTTACGGAGAATTGGTAGAATTCATGTCAAGAGGACCAATCGTGGCTGCTATTTTAGAAAAAGACAACGCAGTAGAAGATTTCAGAACATTAATCGGAGCTACAAATCCTGCTGATGCTGCTGAAGGAACTATCCGTAAAAAATATGCAAAATCAATTGGTGAGAATGCTGTTCACGGATCTGACAGTGATGAAAATGCAGAAATTGAAGCTGCTTTCCACTTTGCAGGAAGAGAGCAATTCTAATCTAAGTCATATAAAAAAGAAAGAGCCACTTAATCAAGTGGCTCTTTTTATGGATTATTATTTAAGTACGTTCTACTTTTTTAAATGCGTCATAAAATAATCGGCAATCTTAGCATTTAAGTGAATTCGGTCTTTACCCGATACATTGTGTTCATGAGTAGGATACAGAAAGTAATCTACCTGTTTACCAGCCTTAATACAGGCTTCAATAAACTCCATACTGTGTTGTTGCACCACTACTGGATCTTGTGCTCCGTGTATCATCAGCAAACGTCCCTGAAGATTACTTACTTTATCTAATGTACTTGTAAGCTTATAGCCTTCAGGATTTTCTTCAGGAGTATCCATATAACGCTCTCCATACATAACTTCATACCATTTCCAGTCGATTACCGGACCACCTGCTACACCTACTTTAAAGGTTTCCGGATGATTTAACATAAGAGAAGTAGTCATAAAACCTCCGAAAGACCAACCATATACACCGATTTTATCTTTATCAACAAAACTTTTTGATTTTAAAAAGTCTATTCCTTTCATCTGATCTGCCATTTCTGCCTGGCCCAATTTACGGTGTACAATGTGTTCAAAATCTCTTCCTCTGTTATCACTTCCTCTGTTATCTAATGTAAACACTACAAAACCTTGTTGTGCCATATAAAAATCGAATAAAGAAGCTCCTCCCAACCACGTATTGGTTACCAATTGTGCATGCGGCCCTCCATATACATATACCATTACAGGATATTTTTTAGCAGCATCAAAATCAGAAGGGTAAATCAGGCGTCCGTTAAGATCTGTCTTTCCGTCAGCTGACTTAATTGTTACCATTTCCATTTTAGGTAAAGTTACTTTTCCTTCATACGGATTTTCAGCTTTTAATAATTCTTCTTTTTTTCTACTCTTTACATCCACTATATTTACAACTCTTGGTACAGCTGTATTGCTATACTGATCGTAAAAAGCTGTTTTGCTTTCATTAAAAGCAACGGTATGAGTTCCGGTAACATCTGTTAATTTTTGAGTTTTACCATTTTTAAGGTTTACCTGATACAATTGTTTGTCCAAACCTTTATTAGCTGTTCCTAAATAGTAAACATGCTGTTTGTCAAATCCGGACAATTCTTTAAATACTACCTGATTATATCCTAATTTTCTCACCAATTTACCTGATGTGTTATACAAATACATCTGACGGTATCCATCAATATCTGTCACATAAATAAATTCTTTCGGATTATTAGGATTAAAAAATAGCGGATGAGATGGCTCTACATACGTTTTTGACTTTTGCTCAAAAAGAGTTGTAACAAATGATCCGTCTGCTGCCTTGTATTTATTTAGTTTTAAATGATCCTGACCACGGTTTAGTACACCAACATAAACAAATTCATTAGAAGGATCCCAGGTAACCATCGTCAAAAATTGTTCTTTTGGTTCCCCTGTTTGTAAACTTACCTTTTTTCCGGTAGCTATATTATATACAACCAAGGTTACTTCTTCACTTTTCATACCTGCCATTGGATACTTAATGTCCTTTACTTCGGCTACTCTGCTCGCAAAATCAATCAGAGGATAGTCTGTTACCATTGATTCATCTTTTCGATAATATAACAAATTGTTGCCATCTTCGCTGAACCACATTCCTTTATCAATACCAAACTCCTGACGGTGTGTATAATCACTTCCGTTTACAATACCCTCCTTATCATTGGTGATTTGTAGTGTTTTACCATTTTCATCCGTTAAGAATATATTATTATCCTCTAACCATGCCAGGTAATTACCTTTTGAAGTTAATGTTTCATTTTTACCCTGGCTTTTATATGGAATTGCTTTGGTGATTTTTTTAGTATTAGCATCTAACTCAACATAATATTTTTGCTTTGTGCCTTCAACATTAAATGCTATTATATCAGCTGTTTTCCAGGTGTAATCATAAGGAAAGATATATAACTGAAATTCATCATCCTTTATTTTCTCTTTTAAAGCTTCAATAATGTCATTTTTAGACATCAACGCTTTCTCACTCCATTTATCCGTTTTCGATCTTTGTACCAAATTCTGATATGTACTCTCCAGATAAGTAATAGCATTCTCTCCCCTAAATTGTGGAGCTACAAATTGTTTTGGAGCAAAAGCCGTATAAGCACCGGAAGTAGCCTCCTGTATAGTTAAATTTCGTTGAGAAAATACTAAGGGACTTGCCAGTAAAAAGGCAAAAAGTGTTATTTTTTTCATGAAATAATTGATTTGGAGCTAAAGGTAATTATTGAGCAGATATAATAAAAATTAATTTTAAAAAAAATGGAAGTTCCATTTTCCTTAGTATATTATAAATAATGTATTTGAATGGATAAGCTACTTATATAAATTTAATGTGTAACAGAAATGATAAGTCAATGGTATCATATATTAATAAACAATTCTGTCAATCCATTTTCTTTTATAAAACAGATTAAATGCTCTTTATTTTTCACATTTAAAACATATCTCTTCTGGTTTTTTAATTCTATATACAGAGCAGTATCTGAACCAAAAACATACGCCCATCCTAATTTCTTTGAATATCGAATTCCATACCCCAATGGAAAATCGTCCATAAGAGTGTTTTTTAATTCAATATATTTAATATCATGCCAGGGAATTTTATTCTGGATAAATAAAAAAGAATAGGAAACACCAAATTTATTAAGGTGAAGAGAAAACGAACTAAAGAAAATAATACCACAAAAAAAAATGTTGAATAAAGTCAGATACATCATTTCACATTTATTCAAATTTCCCAATATTAATACTAAAAAAAATTCCAATATAAATAGTACTAAAAGAAATTGAGGCATTTTAGCTTTCTCTTTAAAAAAATCAACTGTTGGCATATTTCAAAAATATTGAATATAATTTAATTCTATTGTTTTAATACTAATAAATTACTATTGCAGGATTTATAAGATGTAAACAATAAAAACCATAGAATCTATATAAAGCAAAAAACTCCAAAATCAAGGGAATTTGGAGTTTTTAAATTTTATGGGCGATGAGGGGTTCGAACCCCCGACCTCTTCCGATGAAAATCGGAATGCTCTGAATCATCTCTTGTACTCTTTATTCTTGACTAACTCTTGAATTTTAATCCTACTTTTCCATGATTTAATCCGGAGTTCTCTTTTATGGGCAAGTTCCTTGGTTGGGTAGTGTTCGGTATAAACTATTTGCCAATCGTTTACATTTCCCGTAAAACCTTTACTTTTCTGATTATGTCGGACAAGTCTTTCATCTAAATTAGAAGTAAACCCAATATAGAATTTATTTTTGCTTTCGCTAAATAAGATGTAAACAATAAAAGTCATAAAATCTATATAAAGCAAAAAACTCCAAAATCAAGGGAATTTGGAGTTTTTAAATTTTGTGGGCGATGAGGGGTTCGACCCCCCACCTCTTCCGATGAAAATCGGAATGCTCTAAATTATGTCTTCTACTCTTTATTATTGACTAACTCTTGAATTTTAATCCTGCTTTTCCATGATTTAATCTGGAGCTCTCTTTTATGGGCAAGTTCCTTGGTTGGGTACTGTTCGGTATAAACTATTTGCCAATCGTTTACATTTCCCGTAAAACCTTTACTTTTCTGATTATGTCGAACAAGTCTTTCATCTAAATTAGAAGTAAACCCTATATAGAATTTATTTTTGCTTTCGCTAAATAAGATGTAAACAATAAAAGTCATAAAATCTATATAAAGCAAAAAACTCCAAAATCAAGGGAATTTGGAGTTTTTGATTTTTGTGGGCGATGAGGGGTTCGAACCCCCGACCCCCTCGGTGTAAACGAGGTGCTCTGAACCAGCTGAGCTAATCGCCCTAATAATATTTTTAGTTTCCTATATTTTAATGAACTTGGATTTACTCGAATCCCGATCACTTCCGATGAAAATCGGAATGCTCTGAACCAATTGA
>PJUD01000201.1_pt1 | contig 50423 bp, 44 predicted proteins | sample 1512341 | NCBI WGS metagenome assembly PJUD01 (sample SAMN08177675, study PRJNA422409) | Feces metagenome, whole genome shotgun sequencing project. | isolation source: Chicken feces (3) enriched on wood chips: beechwood xylan treatment | host: Gallus gallus | place: USA: Madison | collected 2015-01-15 | reverse complement strand
CTTGCCTGCATAAAGGCCTCTCATCGCTTCCTCTTTGAAGCGTTCAAAATCAAATTCCTCTTTTTCCATTTGCTGTGTCTAATATAAAAATTCTTTATTTGACACAGTTTACTTTACACCCTCTAAAGGGCTGATAATTAACAAATATATCCGATTCTAGATCTTTACTAAGTTGGTCGACTGTATAAAGTAATGTATGTTTTATTTCATCAACATCTGGAGTACTTTCCCAAGTATGTGGGGAGGTTCCAATTTTGAACATTCCCATAAATTCCTGTGATATATGCATCGGTAGCCCACTACGCATATACATATGCCGCTGTTGAGAAGTAATACAGTGACCAATTTGCCAAACGATATTATTGTTAAAGCTATCTGGGATTTTAAATAGTATGTTGTTATCAACAGTTTCTATTAATTGTAATAACCTGGTTCTACTGGCTTTTAGAATTTCAAATTCAAATAATTCATTCGTCATAGTATTGATTAAGATTTTAAATCAATTTAATAAATTCAAATATAATGATGTTTGTTTTCAATCTTCAAGCCTAGATGTCAGATTTCATCGCTTTCTGTCTTAGATTTCTTAATTCCTCATTAGACCTTCAGCGTGGACTATTTTGCCCTTTTTTGCTTTTTATTCTATCTTAGTCTTATGCTATAAAGGTGTCGATACTCCACTCTTACTCAGATCGTAAGTTTTGGCTACAACAAAGTTATTTTTGGATACGTTTAATGGTACAAAGACCCTGAACTTTACTTTATAAATAAAGTTAGACATGAAGGTATTCGTTACAGGTGCTACAGGTTTCGTTGGGACAGCTGTAGTACAGGAATTATTGGGAGCTGGTTACGAGGTACTCGGGCTTGCCAGGTCGGAAGAATCGGCAAAGAAATTAATTGAAGCGGGAGCGGAGGCTCACCGTGGTGACCTGACTGATCTTGCAAGTCTGAAGATAGGGGTCAAAGCCGCTGATGCTGTTATACACTTGGGATTTGTTCATGATTTTGGGCGTTTTCAAGAAATGTGCGAATTAGATAAAGAAGTAATTAATGCCATAGGAGATGCTTTGGTTGGTACAGATAAACCTTTTCTCATCACTTCTGGCACAGCACTTTTTTCAAAAGATGGTATGACAACCGAGCAGGATCGCAGTGTTAATCATCCGCACCCAAGGGTTGCAACTGAAAATGCTGCGGACGATCAGGTAAGAAAAGGCTTGAACGTTGCTGTGATCAGATTATCACCATCAGTGCATGGTGAAGGCGATAAAATCGGCTTTGTTCCGCTATTTATCAAAATAGCAAAAGAAAAGGCTGTCTCAGCGGTTATTGGCGACGGAAATAATCATTGGCCAGCAACTGCGCGGTTTGCCGGCGCCCAAGCATCCGCTTATCAGTGTAATCAATTTTGAGGATATGACCGAGCAAACAAAAGTCGGTAAACAGAGCCTATTGTTTGATTTTTATATGATTTCGGTAAAACGTGACATGGAACACAAGTACAAGTACGGACAGAATGACTATGATTTTGATGAAGGGGTAATGTTCTGCATGGCCCCGCATCAGATTTTAAGCGTAATACGTGAAGAAGAAGGAAGAAATCCTTCCGGATGGATGCTGATGATCCATCCGGACTTTCTGTGGAACACGGCACTTTCTGCTTCGATCAAAAGATATGAATTTTTTGACTATTCGATCAATGAAGCACTGTTCCTATCAGAAGATGAGGAGGTAAAAATGCAGCAGATCATCGAGAATATCAAACAGGAATATCAGAGCAATCTGGACCAGTTCAGCCAGGATATTATCATTTCTCAATTGGAAACCCTGTTGAATTATTCCCAGCGTTTTTATCAGCGTCAGTTTATAACACGTAGAAAGGCGAGTCATCAGTTTTTGGAGAAGCTGGAAAATTTTCTTTCCGATTATTTTGAAGGAAATATCACGGCTTATGGTTTACCCACGGTGCAGTTGCTTTCCGAAAAGCTGAATATGTCGCCGCAATACATGCGGGGACTGCTCAAATCTCTGACAGGACAAACCACGCAGCAGATCATCCATGAAAAGTTGATCGAAAAAGCCAAGGAATGGCTTTCCACAACTGAACGCACCATAAGTGAGATCGCTTATGAATTGGGTTTTGAGCACCCCCAGTCATTCAATAAACTGTTTAAAGCCAAAACCAATATTTCGCCGCTGGAGTTCAGGAATTCATTCAATATTGGGAATCTATTAAAGCTGAATTTGAAGAAGTAATAGGTAAGATATAGATAAAAATTCTTTTGCGTATGCATTGATTATATTTCCGAATGCTTCCGAGTTGCGACAGGGAGGGATTGCCATCATTGGGGAGTGATACCGTGTAGACTTCGTTGTTTTTATTTTGATGGTTTATGAATAATTGTTTGAATTTCAGTTCTTTGTATGACTTTTTGTAATTTCAAATAACTTAAATTATTACAATGAAAAATGCTCCGACTTATTTTAAGGTAATGCTATTTTATCTTTGCAGCATGGTGATGTTTGCAATTTCAAATGCGATTTGCAAAGCCGGTAATCTTCCGGAACTATTTTCATTAATGCTTGCAACTGTATTAACAGTAGGATTAGTGTATATTTTCAAGCGTTGGGATAAAATTTCTCTTCGTAAAATAGGTCTGGGATTTAAGAAAAACGATATTTCAAAATTTTTTATCGGGCTTTGCGTCGGATTGTTAATGGTAGGGACTATGACCTTGCTAATTGTAAATCTATCGCAGGTAGAATTTAAACGGTCAACTACATTTCAGCTATCTCAATTTGCTTTATATATACCATTATTCCTATTTGTTGGTCTTCGGGAAGAACTTGTCTTTAGAACATATATGTTATGGAGGTTGAAAGATAAAATTGGGCCAGTGTTAGGTTTACTTTGTGTTATTGTGATATTTATTATAGAACATATAATCGCTGGTTCAACGTTAAAAAACTCGTTGATTGGATCAGGATTTGGAGCATTGCTTTTTGGAATTGCTACATTAAAAACGGGTAATATAGCCTTGTCTACCGGATTGCATTTTGCATGGAATTCTCTTCATTGGATGCTCGGTTATAAAAATAACACCGGATTATTGATTGAAATAGTGCCTAAAGGTTTTGAGGGACAAGGTGAACTAGTAGCTTATACAGCTTACGCTGTCGTGATGCTTTTAGGAATTTTGATAGTTTCGCTATTATTCAAATCTCGAAAAGCTTTGACAGAATGATTTTAATCGGATAAGAGATTTAATCGTTGGAGTTTGGTTATTTCAATTTCTTTTTAGAGTGGTAAGAATCTTTGACCTCGATGCACAGTTTTTTTGATTAATTTTTCTAAAATTTCCGTAAATTTAGTAGTATAAAAACTACGCCATGAAAAAACCTATTTTGAGGCCATTAATATGAAGTATTTCTTTTATTTATTTTTCTTAATCTCGATCAACGCCAAAGCACAGGATATTGAGGTTTTATTAATAGGCGTTTCCCATGATTATAGTAAATATCCTACCCAGGATTTTTCCAGCATCCATCAAAAAATTAGAAAATTTAAGCCTGACGCCTTTTTTGGAGAGTTTCTGAGTAAAGAAGACGAGCGTTTGCTAATGGATTATTGGTGCAAACAGCCAAATAGCAACCGGCTAAGCAAACTTAGGAGCAATCGACCTATAGAAGAGGCATTACTGCAGCATACGATTGACAGCTTGAAGGAACGATCCCAGCAGCAACCCAATGATTATCGTGTAAAAGCTGATTTAGCGCATGCCTATTATCTCGATCAGGATGTGGCAAATGGACATTATCAATTTTGGCAAGTTTATAATTTCCTGAGGCATCAACCCAATGCTGAACTTGAAAATCATATCGAAAAATTGCTTAGCCCGGGGATAGATACCAGTGGACGAAGTATGAAAAGGCTGAAAACCTCTGAGTATGCCTATATCGCCTTCCCGCTAATGCAGGAGCTAGGCATCGAGGAACTGATGGCTATGGATTGCCAGGACTATGATCTGAATTGGCAAGCATCGTGGGGAGCATTTGATGCAAAATTTCTCTTGTTTAGGAAAGATATAACCGATTCCTTAAAAAATCAGTTGAAAACAGCTTTGATAGCTATTGACAAAGGTTTTGAAAAATATGCTCATATCGAAAAGTCTTCAAATACGGTAACGGAATGGTTGAACACGGATGAGGCCGCCGAGATTTCCGCCTGGGGAGATTTTTACTTGCCTGTTCTATATAACATGAATGGGTTTCCCAAAGAAGAAATGCTGTCAAAAATACATTGGTGGATTATGAGAAATGAGGGAATGTGCCATAATGTTGTCAAAAGGGCTAAGATTGTAGGCGCCAAAAGAGTTGTAGTCCTAGCTGGGGCCAACCATAGAAAGTACATGCAGGACATTTTCAAGACGATGCCAGCTGTGAAAGTGAGAAACATTAATGAAGTTGACTAAAAGTGGTGTTATCATTTTAAAGCATATAAGAATTTTCGCTGAGAGATTTTTTTCCTTTTAATGTTGTAATCTAAAAAACAGAGCGATTTATTTTGCAATAAATCGCTCTGTTTTCAATTTGTTAATCGTAAAAACTATTTTATTTCGAAACGCCAACCCTGCTGATTAAGTTTATTCCTTGTTATTTGATATTTTTTTATAAAATGATAAGAATTGGCTTTCAACTGTTCCTTATCGTATTCAATTGAATCAACTGAAAAGATAAAAATATCTCCATCTCCGTTAAAATTGCTGATTTGATTCCAATTACCAATAATCGGAAAACAAACAGAATCATGCTGTTTTATTGCCTTATATATTCTTAACGTTTGATTCGGTCTTCCATTATCAATAAAAAAAGCTCTTGCCTCTTCCGAAGAGGAATCGGTTGTCAGATAAGCATATATATTTTGATTAGTTCTATTTAAAACACAAAATTTTGAATCAACATCATCACATGAAATCAAAATGAAAAAAAAAGATATAATTATTGCTAAAATTTTCATAACACCAATATTATTGTAATATAAGTTTGCATTTCAGTCTTCAGATAGATCGGATTCCTTTTTGATTCAAAAGGATTTCGGTGCTGGCAAGATATACATCCTTATTATAAATTACTTCGGACAGACCTAAAGTGATTTTAACGTTTTTATTTCTACGAATTAATTTTTTTTCAATATGTAGAGGGGATGCTTATCTAGATTGTATGTTCCATTGTTAAGTACCATATATTTAAAAAAGTTCATTGTTTTTATGAGTGCGTCAAAAAGTACGAGAAGAGACCCCTTTTGCTTCAAATTAAAAGTTTTTAAAATAACAAATGCATGTGTGCTCTTTATTTTAGGTGTTATTTTCCCGCTGGCTTTAGTGATTCCATTTGGAGAAATTATTAATTCCTTTCAAATTTCGTGGGTATGCCGAAAAGCCCGCGAAACTGTCGATACCGAAATTTTGAGCATCTTGGCGATATCCTTGATGCCTAAAGGATTCTTCATATTTAGATAGGGTTAACAAATTACGATACAAAATACTAAAAACTATCGAAAAATGTAGGATCTATCTTCATCTATATCTCCAGGTCACACTGGTTCGGTCTTGACGAGATGAAGTACAGGGGAGTGTTAATTGTCTATTTTTCTTTGACTTGAGTTGCTTGACTTATATATTGAATCTATTTTTCTATTGAATCCATCACGCCAATTTTTCCCATGAATTTTTGTTAAATAATCTTCAATCACATCGTTATATATTTCTAGACCTGGAGCCCCTCCACCTGCATCGATCACCTCGTACCCATAGGATTTCTCAAGAGAATCTATAGCGTAATATTCCTTCTCGGAGCTATAATGCATTTGTCCATATGTATAGAATCTGATCTTTCCATTTTTTATGTCCTCCTTTGCTGTAAAATAATTGAGACTTTCATTCAACCCGTAATAGAATAGTGTCATTCTCGTGATAAAAAAAAGTGAGAAACCTATAAATATCAGCCCTGTCGCAACCGACACACGCCTACCAAATTTATGCTTGGAAATTCGTAGCGCCCCTATAATGATCCCACCGATGATCATTGCTGGGATAATTAACCAACCGTTTGGATTTGTCTCTTTTATACTGGATAAAAACCTGGACCAGGATGCTTGATCGGAGATTACAAACTCCATCAGCACTTCAATTGTAAGTAAAATGATAGCCAGCATCGGCAGCCATATTGACCAGTTAATTCTTTTCATATCTTCACTACTTAAAACTCTGATACCGCATATCAATATTTTCATTTGAATCGACTAGACCTATCAAGTGTCCGGCAACAATGCTACCCCCTAATAAATAGATGTAAGGATATTTCCCTCTTGCTTGTCATGAAAGGCCATCTCACTTGGGTGTCGCCATTACCTGAATTTGTTGACAACTTTGAATATTCGATTGTGATAGGTCATTTTGAATGTTTCCATTAGATTCGACCGTCTAATTCTGTTTATCTTTCCAGTAGTAAGTCAACCTGATTCGATGCGTATTGTCCGCGAAAACTAGATCCAGCTGAATATGTAGACCCATATTATCCCAAACTGTTCCTCAGGATAAATAAGTGCTTGAGTCTGTTCATCATTCTATCTTAATTTTTCTTCCAGAAGTCTGTTCTGTTTATTAATGACTTGATCCAAACTATCTTGTTGTAAAGGATGTGCATTCTGGTATTTAGTGGTCTTTGTATCTTTTGTGACTATTACTTCAGTTGTATCTTAATCGGTTTAAATCTCAATTCTACAGGTATGTTGTTTCCGTTTACAAATAAGTCGGAATATCCGAGGCTACCGCCTTTTTTTTGAACCTTAACCTTAATTGTTATATCATCATAACCTTTAACGTTTAATATGCTTTCAGTATACTCGTTATTTTCCGCCTTGAGGTTGGCAAACAATCGTAGTTTTTTATCCTGTCCATCACTGGTTATTTCCATGTTTTTTGGAAGATCCAAACTTGAATTATATTGAATGATTTTTTCGCCTGAACTTGAGACATAATAAAGATTAAGATCCGCAATTGTTAGCTTTGAATTTAGGACATTTGCACCATTTTCATCGACCAAAGTGAGCTGTACTTCACTATAGACACTTGAGTTTATTTCTTCTGTTTTCTTGCATGCGATGAAAGTAAGAAGGCTTGCGAATATTACTAATAACTTGTTCATATTGATATTAATTGTAGATAGAATAAACCATATCCCAACCGAGCTAGCCCCAATTTATGTGAAACCACAGAAAGCCCCATCCTCCAATTGTTGAGCCATCAGGTAACGCTTCGGGACAGGTTATAACCTTGTGTATTCCATCTGTCACCCAGCAATGGCCATCCGGGTATGTGCTTTCGACATTTGTAGTATAACCGGTTAATATAACGGGGCTATTCGCTTTTATTTCACTCTCCACAAATAAATTTTTCTCAAAATCTATTTTCTATGGCTGGTGTAATAAATATACATATTAAAAACTTAAAAGTATTAATCATCAAAATAAATAAAGTTGATTTAGGTTCCGTCCAACAGAGCTTTCATTTCTTGCCTTACGTACAAAATGAAAACTCTGTTATTATCAGCGGTATTTATTGTTTTCTTTCAATTTTTACTAATCCTTGTCGTGTCGCTAGATACAAGTTCCAATTAATATCAAAAGTCATTGTTGAAATATAGGAAGTTGGAATGTCAGAGTTCTCATTGTGATAATTTTCCCAGCCATCTTTTAAGTCATATCTTACTAAGCCGGCTCTATCAGTCGAAATCCAAAGAACCTTTTCTTTTTTGTCGTAAAGAACACAATTTGCATGGTTAAAAGGCATTCCTGAATTTTCGGTCGTAAATTGTTTGAAAGTTCCGTCGGTGTATCTAATTGCAATTCCTTCATCATTGTTTACTTTCCCTTTCACTTTTCTGTCAAACTCATAAAGCGTAAAAAAAAGATTACCATTTTCGTCTTCGTCCATTGAAGTAATACATTTTCCTTTTAAAATGGTGTTTGTGTTTTCAAAGTTTGTTACTTGGTTATTTTCGTCAATTATAGCTGTACCATTAAAAGTTCCAATCCAAATTCTGTTTTTTGAATCTCTCTTTGCGAAATTTACTCTGTTTGATGGCAGGTCTTTGAGTTTGCTTTTATTTAGATTCGTCCACTTTCGATCTTTGTAAATGGTCAAGCCTTCGTCAGAGCAGAAAAATACTTCTCCAGTTTTTTGATTATTAACAATTTCATAGGCTCCATCTATTCCAATATCTGTTGAGTCATACTTTGTCCATTTAACATTGTCAAAACTGTAAATATTTTTAGTTCCATAAACCAACTTCACATTTTCATTATCTGTTGTTAATGCATAATAGGAAAAGAATTTCCCCTTGTCAGTAATATTCTGTTCTGCATTTTTGAATTCTTTTCCATCAAAAGTGACCAATCCTTCATCAACAGTCAGCCAAACAAGCCCATTTTTGTCAATGGTGATATTGTCATTCATATTGTTTGTAAGATTTGAGTTACTGGAGTTCCAAACTGTCATTTTGTAATTTTTTAAACTTCCGTTTTTGTACACGTAAGTTTTATTGTATATCTCGGGGCTGTTCGGTTTATCAAATGACTTATTAAATGCCTTCATACCAATCCGCTCAATCTGTCCCGAAATTTTGTTGTCGCTTATTGCAAAAATTAAGTTGATGGACGATTTTTCTATAGTCTTTCCACCTGTTATTGCTGGTGTCCATTTCTTGAATTTGTTAAGTTCTTCAATAATTTTCAATGAAATGGGATTGTTTGATTGGTCAGTATGACTTAATACACAACCGTGACCTGTTGCGTCAACAAGAACTTGAAATTTTACAGCACCTTTTATTCCTTGTAAGTTCAATTCCTTGTTCAGTTTCTCTTGTAATTTTGTGAACTCATTTTGTTCATAACCTGCTTTTATATCTCCACAGTCAAGGCAAAACTTTTCAGCCTTACAATTTTCGAGTTTTACAAGGAATAAGTTTTGTGCCTTTGCTTGAATTGTCAAACCAGCAAAAAGGATAAAAAGTGTTTTTCTCATTTATTTTGTTTATCTATCGAGGAGTGTCCGTTTAATATTGCTTGTAAAGCTGTCCGCGTAGCTACGGCTTAAGTTACGGGGCTTGGCGTCAGTGGCGGAAATTGAGTTAAAAGTTTCAATTTAGCGAGTGGGTAAGCAAAGGCTAACTAATGGCATAAATTTAAGAAAAAAGTCAATATAATTGGCTTTTGCGAAATAGAAAGCCTGATAGGCTCCAACTGGAAAGAAGTTTTTAAGTCTTAATCCTATGACAAAGTTGGTTTTGCACTCCTGTTTTTATTTCTTCGATCCTTTTATAATAAAGTTTTCTTTGTTTTTGTTTACGAAATGGGTCAACAGACAAATAAATAAACAACAATATAATAATTGCAGAAAAAAAAGCCGCGACATACATTAACCAAGTAAAAAACTTTTTCATTTTTTTCGGGGCAGTCCCACTAAATGTGTAAATAAAAACTACGGATTCCAGTTATGTTCCTTATAACGGGACTCTTTTTTCAAGTAAAGTTGAGAATTGATTTAGGACCTAGCGTGTCAATTCTTTTACTGAATTTTATTGTATGAATGATAATCAAGCATCGGGCTTCTTAGCATTATCGTTGGGCTTATTATGAAAAGGTTCGGACAACCTTCATATTAGTATACCCGTTTAATTTCTCTAGGAATATTCGTTGTCATTCTTGTTCTTTTTGATGTTTTTATCAATAGATCATGAGTTTTACATGGTGCTGCAGGATTAATGTTGTTAAAAGTAATAATTAATACGTATCTATTCTGGTTTTATTTTCTAGCTTAAGAGATGTTCGAGTGATTTTATTTCATCTTGGATTTGATCTTTGGGCACTATACTATCGTATGTAAGGTCGTCAGTTGCCATTACATCGTCATCAAACCATCCGTCATCCGGATTGCTTATTTGTTTAGTCATAATGAAGAAGAAATAGAAAAGCTTGTATAACTGCATTAGCTTAAAAAGGTGATGTAATCAGAGATTATGTTACAACTTCCTTTATTTCGGTTACCCTGCTTTTAAACTGGTTACCGAACTTTGTAGAATAATTTAAACAGCAAGAGATATGCAAACGATATTAGGAGCAAACGGCCAGATTGGTGGGGAGCTCGCCAGAGAACTTAAAAGAAATTTTACTTCATCTATACGAATTGTCAGCAGGGATGCGAAAAAAGTAAATGACACGGACGAGGTTTTTTCTGCGGATCTATCCATTCGTGAAAAGGCAATTGAAGCAATTGAAGGTAGTGACGTTGCCTATTTCACATTAGGCCTTCCGATCAGTTCCGATCTCTGGGAGAAGCAGTTTCCGCTGATCCTTAAAAACGTCATTGAAGCCTGTAAGATTAACCATACAAAACTCGTATTCTTTGATAATACATATATGTATCCTCAGAATGATCGCATGTTGACAGAAGAAACTGATTTTGCACCTGTAGGAAGAAAAGGAAGAGTCAGACGGAAAATGGCCGAAATGGTGCTGAAGGAAATTGAATCCGGTGAACTTGAAGCAGTGATTTGCCGCGCCCCAGAATTCTATGGCCCCGGCAAAACACAGAGTATTACCAATATCTTAATTTTTAACAATATCAAAGAGGGTAAAAAGTTGAAAGTTCCATTGCGCGCAAATAAAAAAAGAAGCCTAATCTGGACTCCCGATGCGAGCCGCGCCACTGCTTTGATTGGGAATACTCCTGACGCATTTGGTCAGACATGGCATCTGCCGGTAGACAATAGCCACCCCACTTATAAAGAGTTTATCCGAATGGCATCAGGAATTTATGGCAGGGAACTAAAATATTCTGTTGTCCCAAAATTGATGTTCAAACTAGGTTCATTTTTCAACAAAAGTGTAAAGGAATTACTGGAGCTTCTTCCAAGGTATGCGCATCACAATATTTTTGACGATTCAAAATTCAGAAAGAAATTTCCGGATTTTCAAGTAACATCATATACGCAGGGAATCAGTATCATTAAAGATGAACAGCTTTCAGGGAACACAATAATTAAGTAAATTAGTCAAGTATAAATTTGAAAATCAGTATATGAAAACTCCTGAAAAAGTATCATCAATAAGTGCACTTCATCAATTCTTGGGGTTAAAGAGACCGGCTAACCCGCTGATCAGTGTATTTAATTTTGATGATGTCAAACTGAAACCGGAGACTGTACTTAGTGCAATAACGACCGATTTTTATGTTATTGCTTTAAAAAAAGACTGCGCCGGTGGAAAATGCAGATATGGCCAGCAATATTATGATTTTGATGAAGGGGTAATGTATTTTATTGCTCCGCATCAGGTCCTTCAATTTGAGGATATACTGCTTGATAAAGTGAGAGGCTTTGTCCTGGTGGTACATCCGGATTTCCTACATGGTTATGGTCTGGCTTCCGACATTAAAGGTTACGGCTATTTTTCCTATACAGCCAATGAAGCTTTGCATCTTTCTGAAAAGGAAGAGAAAACCATTTTTGATATCATAGCGAATGTTGAACAGGAAATTGATATCAACATGGATTCTTTTACACAAGGTCTACTTGTTTCTAACCTTGATCTCCTGTTAAAATATTGCGATCGTTATTACAACCGCCAATTTCTGACCAGAAAGAAAGTAAATAGTGACCTTCTTTCCAAGTTGGAGCTATTATTGGACGATTATTTCAAAAATGATCAATTAACTATTAACGGTATACCCTCAGTTCACTTTATTGCGGATCAATTACACCTAAGTGCAAATTATTTGAGCGATATGTTAAGAGTTCAGACAGGGCAAACCACGCAGCAGCATATCCAGAACAGATTGATCGAAAAAGCGAAAGAATTACTCTCTACAACCTCAACGTCGGTCTCCAAAATTGCTTATCAACTGGGATTTGAGCATCCGCAATCATTCCATCGTCTTTTTAAAAGTCGAACATCACTCTCTCCACTGGAATTCAGATCATCACTAAATTAATCACGTCGCCTATGCGTTTATCCATACTATTTTGGATAGGTTCTCATTGAAATAAAAATAATTGTAAGGCCGAAGCGACAAACTCGACTTTTTTATAAAAGATCAAACGAAAGCGAACTAACCATTGTTATAAGAGTACTTTCATAAATTAGGTTAATAACAGGTAGTAAAAACCTTGAGATCCCCCTCCTCAAGGTTTTTTTATTTTTTATGAAATCGACTATTCCATTATTGGGATCATAACTATATATCACGGCTGGTTTATTCCGGCCTTTTTTGTGCCGACACAATCAGCATCATGGGCCTTCTGAGTTCGTCTGCCATTCCGGCAACACTTTTAATCATTTCCATATTCGGCTGTGGTTCGGTAACAAAATTGATCGCAAAGTTATTGGCAAGCAGGGTTGTAAGGTATGTTGTAAGTGTCCTATGGTTATTTTATTACATTGTTTTGTAAGAAAAGTGTTTCCCGCTTTCCTTCTTCAAAGTAATGGTCCACGGGCCAGTACAACTTGTTTCCGGCTGCATCGTAGATCCAGTCTTGGTGGGGTCTAGCTGTGAATATCGGATGTTCAACAGAAAATACAAAACTACTGCCCGGTTTTAGCCAACGGTTTATATGCGTGCAGAGCGGATCAAAGTCTTTGATGTAATGGAACGTAAGGGAGCTGATGACGCAGTCGAACTCCTTCTCCTCAAACGTGATATCTTCCAATGCACTTCTGATATATGTGATGCCAGGCAGATTATTGATTTTTTTCGCCTTATTGAGCATCCTTTCAGAAAGATCGACACCTGTTACCGTTTTGGCCCCGTTTTCAATGGCATAGCGGCAATGCCAGCCAAAGCCGCATCCCAGATCCAGTACGTTTTTGCCATCAAAGCTAGGAAGGATACTTTTTAACGCATGCCATTCTCCGGCACCTTCGAGACCTTTAATAGATCTGTCCATATTTTTATATTGATCGAAGAATGTTTGCTCGTCATATTTGTTTTGCTTCATAATCTGACAATGAATTTTAATAAGCTTAAGATACATTTTTATTAGCGTATTGAAATTATAAAACCATTGCATTAATGCATGACCTTCCTATCTTAGCCCTCCTGATAAAATAATTTTGAATTCGCATATGTTAAGACTTGTATTGACTAGCCTTGTTTAAGGCACTGTCCTTTTATATTGGAAGCTTGTAACCAAATAACGAATAACATTTGCCAGTTGATGATAACTAATGTCATAATTGAAAGAAAATTTTAGATAATTTTTTTACTGGCATGCATTTCAGTAATTTTGATGTATAACATAAACTTTAAGTAAGAATGGAAAAGTATAATTACGGGGTCATTGGTTTGGGTGTAATGGGAAGAAATCTGCTTTACAATATTGCAGATAATGGTTTTTCTGTCGTAGGATTCGATTTAGATGAAGAAAAGGTAATCGAACTTCGTAAAGGAGTGGCTTCAGGTACAAAGGTTTTTGGAACTGTTTCTCTAGAGGAATTTGTGCTGAGTTTAGACAGTCCGCGAAAAGTTATTTTGATGGTTCCTGCAGGTAAACCGGTTGATGCTGTTCTTGAAAGCATAACACCGCTTCTGAGTCCAAAAGATATTGTCGTTGATGCGGGAAATTCTTATTTCAAAGATACCGAGAGACGTATAGCTGATTTAGCTTCTAAAAACCTTCATTTTATGGGAATGGGAGTTTCTGGAGGAGAGCAGGGCGCAAGAAGAGGGCCGAGTATTATGCCGGGTGGAGATTTGGAAGTTTTCAATTTGGTGAAGCCTATGCTGGAAGTTATTTCAGCAAAGATAAACGGGGAGCCCTGCACCGCTTATATGGGAAAAGGAGCTGCAGGAAATTACGTTAAAATGGTTCACAACGGTATTGAATATGCTATCATGCAATTAATCAGTGAAGCATACGATTTACTGAGAAAAGGAGCTAATCTTAACAATAACCAATTGCATGAAGTTTTCAAAAGATGGAATGAAGGCGAGATGAATTCTTTCCTTATTGAAATAACAAGAGATATTTTCCAGCAAAAAGATGATGTAACAGACGGTTTTCTTGTCGACAAGATTTTAGATAAAGCAGGCGCAAAAGGAACCGGAAAATGGACCTCCCAGGAGGCTATGGAAGTTGGGGTGTCTATTCCAACCATCGATATTGCGGTCACATCAAGAATTTTATCCGCTTACAAAGATGAGCGCGTGAAAGCTTCGCAATTATATGCTAAAGAAGATGTAAAAACTCCTGAAAACACAGCATTGTTCATCACAGAGGTGGGGGATGCTTTGTATTTATCTACTTTAATCAGTTATGCGCAAGGATTGGCATTATTGGTAAAAGCTTCTGAAGAATATCAGTTTGAAATTCCCTTAAAAGACGTCGTTAAAATCTGGAGGGGTGGATGTATCATCCGTTCGGTTTTATTGGAAAAATTTTATCTGGCTTATTCAAAATACGAGAACTTATCTAATATTTTATTGGATCAGGAAATTTCAGAAATTGTAAAAGATAAAATTTCTTCATTAAGAAAAACAGCTGCTTTTGCTGTATCAAACGGAATTCCAAGCTTGGGAATTCAGTCGGCTCTAGGGTATTTCGAAGCTTATACCACACAATCTTTACCTGTAAACCTGCTTCAGGCTCAGCGTGATTATTTTGGTGCACACACTTACCAAAGAACTGACAGAGAAGGAGTCTTTCATACTTCGTGGCAAAACCCAAATAACTGAATCTAATAATGAGTGACAATACAATCCTGCATCCAACAACGATCGTTATTTTTGGTGCAACAGGGGATTTGGCAAAAAGAAAGCTTTTTCCTGCCTTCTACAATTTATATATCGATGGCAGAATGCCAAAAGGGTTTAATATTTTAGCTTTAGGAAGAGCCGAAAATACGGATGAAAGATTCAGCGCCTATATTAAAGAAAATCTGGAGAAATTTTCCAGAAAAACTGTAACCAAGGAAGATTGGGCTGGTTTTCAGGCCCACATTAGCTATTTTCAGCATCAGCTTGATGAAGAAAACTCTTATCGGAATTTATATCAGAAACTAGAAAATTTTGACAAGGTGTACGGAATGAGAGGAAACAGACTTTTCTATTTGTCGATTGCACCACACTTTGTATCGGTAATCTCAAATCATCTTAAAAATACGTCGATAGCATCTGATCCTGCAACAGATCGAATTATTATCGAAAAACCTTTTGGTCACAATAAGGAATCTGCCATTGAGCTAAATAATCTTCTTTCACAAACTTTTCAAGAAGAACAGATTTATCGTATCGATCATTATTTAGGTAAAGAAACAGTTCAGAATATTTTGGCGTTCAGGTTCGGAAATTCAATTTTTGAACCTCTTTGGAACCACAGACATATAGAATCGGTGCAGATTACGGTTGCCGAAGAAGTAGGAGTGGAAACAAGAGCCAGTTTTTATGAGCAGACAGGAGCTTTGCGCGATATGATTCAGAACCATCTTTTGCAAATTCTTTGTATGGTTGCTATGGAACCTCCGGCTTCACTAGAATCTGGTGAGATCAGGGATCGTAAAGTTGATGTTTTAAAATCCATCCGTAGGATTTCTCCCGAAAAAGTAGATCATTATGCAGTAAGAGGGCAGTACGGACGAGGCAAAGTAAATGGGCTAAAAGTAAATGGCTATCGCCAGGAAGAGGGAATTGCCCATGATTCCAATACGGAAACATTTGTCGCTATCAAGTTTTATCTGGATAATGAAAGATGGGAGGATGTTCCTTTTTATGTTCGCACCGGGAAGAAGATGAAAGAAAAGCATTCTTATATAACGATTCAGTTTAAGCCACTTCCAAATTCCATGTTTTCAGAAAGCACCTCGCTTCTGTCGGCTAACCGATTGGTTATTAATATCCAGCCACAAATGGACATCAGATTGCAGTTTATGTCTAAAAAACCAGGTTTGTCTTTGGCACTTAAACCTGTGGAAATGATTTTCGATAATTTTGCCTGTCAGACCGATACGCCCGAGGCTTATGAAACTCTTTTATTGGAAGCACTTGTGGGAGACCTTACACTGTTTATGCGCTCTGATCAGGTAGAAGAAGCTTGGGATGTGATAAAAACGATTCAGGAAACCTGGGAAAAAACCAAAGACCCTTCGTTTCCAAATTATGCTTCAGGAAACTGGGGCCCTGATGACAGTGATGCACTGGTAGAGCGGCAGGGACATCAGTGGGTTTAAAATTTAATGAAAGAGAATGAATATTACGATATTTAATAATCTGGATGCTTTATATAAAAAAGCGGCAGATACATTTGTTGAGCTTTCGAAAAAAGCGATCCAGAAGCATGATAAATTTGTGGTCGCGTTGAGTGGTGGCTCTTCACCGAAAGCTATTTTTAGTTTATTAGCTACTCCCGAATATGCAGATAAAATAATGTGGGACAAAATCCATTTTTTTTGGGTAGATGAAAGATGGGTTTCTCTTGAAGATGAGAAAAGTAATTTTAAGATGACTTTGGAAGTACTTTTGAATAAGGTTCCGGTCAATAAAAATCAGATTTTCCCTATGTATAAAGAGGGAATCGAGCCTGAAAATTACGCTAAAGCATACGAAGCCCAAATCAGAAATGTTTTAGGAGCTGACGGTATTTTTGATTTCATCCTTTTAGGAATGGGTGATGATGGCCACACAGCTTCTCTGTTTCCAGGAGAAAAGATCTTACAGGAAAAAGAAAAATGGGTTGATGCCTACTATTTAAAGCCACAGGCAATGTTCAGAATTACTTTGACTGAACCTATTATCAATAAAGCTGAAAATATTCTGATTGTTACATTTGGTAAATCCAAGAGAAACGCTTTGAATGAAGTTCTTAATGGTGTATATAATCCTGAACTATATCCACTACAGTTAATTGAAAAGAAAGCAGGAGTTCAGATTTTTACCGATAAAGAAGCGGGAATTTAATTCAATTGTCTTTTCATCTGAATGCCCTTTATTTTCAATTGTGCTTTTGGGGTAGGCAGTATGCCTGCGAAAAATTTAGTAACACGTTAGATTCCTATAAAATTCAATATTTTTTGTCTTAAGTTAGCCGTGGACCTTAGTAGCCATTTCTAAATTATAGAAATGGTTACTAAGGATAGTACAACTAGGATCACTAAATTATTTATGCAATAAGACTTTATTTAAATGTTATTCAAACGACCGATCCTGATTTATTGATCTCAGTTTAAAATTTTTGTCAGGTCTACTAACTCAAAACTTTTATCCATTTCGAAAAATGTTCTAAATATTGCGGCGTGTCCAGTACCGACCAGGATGAATATGGTTTTTGTCTCTGGCTTTAATTGATTCTGAATCTTTGAGTACATGACTAAATTTCTTTTGTACCAATCGGTCACCAGCCTAGCCCCAAAATAATCTTTCCCAATCATGATTTTATTTGCGAATGAAAAATAAAAGCCGAGGTTATTATCTAATTTGGATTTTTGATTCAAGCATAAAAATAATTGGCTCAGATCTTTTTTTTCTAAACAATCATCCGATAGGGATTTGTTTATTTCGTCAAATTCCTTTTTTAACTCAGGATTCGAATTAACCTCTTTTAGCAAAATATCGAATCGCATTTCTATCATACTGTCAATAGGGAACAATTCCTGATGATTTAATTTTTTTGACAGTCGGAAGGCTAACTGAGACGTTTCGCCTTCGGTAAAGTATCGCTTCATCCTTGCATTTTTTATCGTATCTGTGAACTCATGATATTTGTTGTTTAGATAGGACTGGTAATTTGTATTGAGTTGTTTCTTCTTATTGAAGCTGCTTTCAATAAATATCTGGTCAGGTCTATAATTAGAGGCATAGATTTTTTCCACAATATTATCCAGATCTTGCTGGCTTATAAAACTAAATACGATTGGCTTTTGTCCTTATATTGGAAACATTTTGGCGTGATTTGAAAAAGTCTGATAATATACCTAGAACCTGATCCGGCTAATGCTGGCGAAGGAAGAAGTGTTTCCTGGCTTACACCCCTCATAAGTCGATAGATGGGAAGTGATATTAATAGCATATGATCTTTTCATTTATTGTTGTAAATTGAATTATGCCTTTTTAAATTTAAAAAATACACCGCAAAGAGTGGTGGAAACGCAATACGTAATGACGAATTCTAAGCTCATAGTTTTCGATATTAGATAAGATGTCACGCAAATTCCAACAACAGTTAATATAATCAAAATGAGCTTTGCCAATCTTAGATCAACTTTATAACGATTCAGTAAATAGAATGCTAAAATATAGACCAATAAAGTCGGTAGAGAATAGATAGCTGCGATGATCAAAAAATAAGGAAATAGAAAAAGATTATCTATAATATCCTTACTCTCAATTCCTGCATATATAGTGAGGAATACTGCCGGAAGCAATAAGGTACCCCCCCAGTGTTTTAATATATACGACCACTCCATCTAATAATTTCCTTTACTCGGTATGCTGCGCTATCGAAAATTTCCAATTCATTAGTATCTAACTTCCTTTTATAAACTGGCTTATCATTTATATAAAGGTGCAATTCGTTTTCAGGATGATCTATAGCTGCCATATTGATTCGATGATATGTTTGATTTACTCTTCTCCGTCAAAAGGATCATTAAATTCTTCCATCAATTCCTTTGCAATAGGAATATCAGCAGGAGCAAGCTTCCAGTTTAATAGATCAATAACCTTTACCCACTCGAGTTGATCATGATCGGTCGACTCTGAAGCTATATTCTCGGTCTCACAAATGAACGAGATCAATTCAATTGTGATTTTTTCGTAATGGTGAACTGTATTAAAAAAGTACTTTTTAATATTCACGTCCAAATTAAGTTCTTCCATTAATTCCCGTTTTAACGAATCCTCGTGAGCCTCTGCTTCCTCCACCTTACCTCCAGGAAATTCCCAATAACCGCCTAAAGATTTTTCTGGTTTCCGTCGACAGATCAGAACAAGATCATTTTTGAATATAATTCCGCAGACAACTGTGATAAGATCCATAATGATCAATATTTAATTCAAGGTTTCTTTTTATCCATCAATTGCATGCACGTTGCCTGAATAAATGAACTACCAATTATCAATATTGGTGGATTTTTCAAGAATGGATTTGATCAGGCCATTAAAGTACGCGTTTACGAATTGATGGCTTTTCTCTCTTTTTGGGTTACCGTTACCTTTGAAATAAAATTTTTTCACGTCCATTTTATTCCAAGTGCCGTTGTAGTTCATAATTTGAGCATTAAAAGTTGGACTATTGATTCTTATTTTTCCATCTTTAAACAAAAAAGACAAGGTGTAATCGACATCATAGTAAGCAATAGCGGATGTTTTAAGTCCCCTGTGTTGGTAAGCTGCTAAAGTGATCGCCTGCCCAGGAACCAAAGTCAGGCCTTCTTTGGGATTGGAATATAAGCTATTGATCGACTTTAGTACGTTATCGTAAAGTTCTTGCTGTTTAGCGCCAGCAACTTCCACTACGGTATAATCTAGATTCTCTTTAGAGACGAAACCTGTTGGAGCTAGGGTGAAATATTGTGAAAATGCTAAATTTGTGAACAGAAGCAAAAATATTCCAGTAATTATGTGATTTTTCATATTAAATTGTTTTAAAGGAAAGTAACTCAACCGACTTTACAAAATAATTCGTTAGTCTCATCAATTTTTTTGCAATGTACTTCTTTGTGAAGGAAAATCCAAAGTGAGCGGGTTGGAGAATTGAAATTTGTACATCAAAATCATGCGTTGAGTTTCCAATAAAATAGTTCGAGCGGAAAAACTAAAATACAGATGCAATCATATTTCTCTACATTTTATAAAATTTTAATAGATAACAATATCAAAAGCCATACTGTTTTGCAAAAAAATATTTGAGAAAAGTAGCATTTAAAGATGGTGAGGAAAGTCATAATTAATGATCTAAAGTAGATCGAAGCCGAAAGCAGATTTAACATTTATTCAAAGCGAGCATGTAGCTAACATTGCCTCCCTTAACGATTAATAAGGAGTCTTTTTATTTCCCCCTTTTCTGCTTTACCAACAAGATCCAATCATCTTGCAGGCTTTCTGTACCTACCAATAATAGCGCATCGTCTATTGACAATAAATCGTCCTCCCAAAGTGGAGTTGTGCAGGTTCGAGCGAGCAATTGTTCCAGATTTCCTTTCATGGGTTTATAGGCATGCGCATGCCTACAGTGGACTCGATATGGCCGAATGCCGATGTGCTCCGACGGATGATGCCCGGCTTTTGCGTAACGGGTACGCTATTTGATCTTACCAAAAGCGATTACCGAGGCGATATGCCGCTCGGGAACTCCATCTGCATGAAGGGAAGATAATGTGTGTGGTGGGGGATTTTGTTTGTGAGAAATTTGTGAAGACCAAGCGTGGCGACCTGATGAAATTTGGTACTTTCCTCGATGCCGAGGGACGATTTTTTGATACCGTCCATTTCCCGCAGAGCCTAGCCAAATATTCACTCCGTGAGGCAGGAGTCTATTTGGTTGAAGGCAAAGTTGTCCTGGAATACGGTTGCCCTTCCGTTGAGGTGATCCGCTGTGCCAAGATGCCGCTAAAACCCGATCCGAGGAGTGAATAGGACGGAAATGATCTCATCGGGGAACTTGTTTTAATTCATAGACATACTAATATTTTTTTATGCTAAAAATATTAGTATTAAAATGTTTTTTTACTTATATTTGCATTGTTAACCAATTTAAAAACAATGTATTATGAGTGAGTTGAAACAGTCGAAATATATCGATATTACAACAGATTATGGATTTAAAAAAGTTTTCGGATCAGATACCAATAAAGATCTTCTGATCGCTTTCTTAAACGAACTGTTTAGAGGCCGCAAGATTATTGCCGACCTGTATTATAACAAAAATGAGCATGTCGGGGATACAGAGGATATCGGTACCGTTATTTTTGATCTGACCTGTACGGCTGACAATGGCGAACGTTTTATTATTGAAGTGCAGCGCACGGCGCAGGATAATTTGAAAAAGCGCATGCTTTATTACAGCAGTAAATTGATTGCGGATCAGGCACCCAAAGGCAACCGAAGGGCTTGGAATTATGCAATTAGTGAAGTTTATATCATTGTACTGATGGATGGATTTGCAATGCCTGATGCGGGGGATGAGAAGTATTTTCTGCACGATATTTGTTTATGTTATCGAGATCATGATAAAATATTTTATGACGATCTAGGCTTTATATATGTGGAATTGGTTAACTTTGTTAAAGCTGAAGCAGAGTTAATTAATGATTTAGATCGTTGGCTTTATGTACTCAAAAATATGTCTTCACTAAATGGACTTTCCACTTATTTGCGTAAGCCTATTTTTGAGAAGTTATTTCAGTTAGCGGAATATAGCAAACTAAAACCGGAGGAACGAGAGATGTACAACGTTAGTTTAAGGAATAAATGGGATGCCGAGAGTATCCGAAGTAGTCAGGAGGAGCAATTGAAACGAGCGCGCGAAAAAGCAATGGCTGAGGGAAAAGCTGAGGGAAAAGCTGAGGGAAGAGCTGAAGGAAAAGCCGAAGGAAAGGCGGAAGTAATAACAAATCTTTTGTCTTCGAATAAGTTTTCGATATCGGAGATAGCCGAATTAGTGGACGTCACTGTAGAGTTTGTAAAGCAGATCGAGGCAGAGAAGGCTAAAGGAAAATAAAACAGATTACAATATAAGATTTTAAGGCCACTGAGATAATATCTAAGTAGCCTTTTCTTTTTTTATAGGTTAAGTTGGTCTTAGACAATACCATTTTGAATAAGCTCTCATTTAAATAAAAATAATTGTAAGGCCGAAGCGACGAAATCAACTTTTTTATGAAAAGATCAAACGAAGGCGAACTAACCATTGTTATAAGAGTACTTTCATAAATTAGGTTAATAACAGGTAGTAAAAAACCTTGAGATCCCCTCCTCAAGGTTTTTTTATTTTTTTCAAACGAGTAAGACATTCCAATTGTTTCTTATACGAAAAATGAGAAGATTGCTTTGGCTGGCTTGATTTACACTTGTTAGGCCAGCATTTTTATGAAACCGACTATCCCATTATTGGGATCATAACTATATATATCAGGGCTGGTTTATTCCAGCCTTTTTTGTGCCGACACAATCACGATCATAGGGCTTTTGAGTTCGTCTGCGATTCAGGCAACACGGTTAACCATCTCCATGTTAGGCTGTGGTTCAGTAACTAAATTGATCTCAAAGTTATGGGCCAGCAGGGATTTAAGGTATGTGATAAGTGTCCTATGTTATTTTATTACATTGTTTTGTAAAAAAATGTGTTTCCTGCTTTCCTTCTCCAAAGTAATGGTCTACGGGCCATTAAAATTTGTTTCCGGCTGCATCGTAGATCCAGTCTTAGTCGGGTCTAGCAGTGAATATCGGATGCTCAACAGAAAACACAAAACTGCCGCCCGGTTTTAGCCAACAGTTGATATGCATGCAGGGCGGATCAAAGTCTTTGATGCAATGGAACTTAAGAGAACTGATGACGCATGATTCCGCGTCGGCCTAGTTTTTTTAAAATATTTTAATTTGAATTAATTCTTTTTTTATTAAAAAACTATTCAAATAAAATTGTTGTTTTGTTATAAACTTTAAATTTCTATAGCATATTACAACTTTATGCATAATCAAAAGTACCCCAAAAACGATAATAGTGACTATGTCATCTCGGATAATGATTATAGATTGGTCGCTGATATGATTAAAAAGGAAATTTTTGGAGTACTCCTTAAAGCGAAATTGATCTGTAGTATCGATATGGCAGTATTGACTTTATTTGATAACAGTCAAAATTTTGTGCACACCTATTTTCATGATGTCGACGGAAATATAAGTATCGATAAAGTATTTTTGGACTATGTGTTTGATGAAGACGGCGCGCTAGAAATACCTGACCTTAGCATGGAGCCTCATTCGCAGCGCAATTCAGTTATTTTTCAAAATTTTGCAATACTGTATTATTATGAAGTGCCACTCATCAGTCAAGAAGGAAAGACAGTCGGTTTTTTAAGCGTTATGGATAGAAGTCCCAATAAGCTTACAGATAATCAACGGACTCTTCTTTCATTATTGTGCACAGAAGTTCTTGGCTTACTTCAAGAGAAAAACCAGCACTTCCAGTTAACTAGTAAATTGGAATATGTGAAATCTACACTAGACATGACCAGTCAGGTGGCCAGAGTGGGGAGCTGGGAGTATGATTTAGTTGATGATTATATCGATTGGTCTGAAATGACAAAGATTATTCATGGCGTTCCAAAGGATTATCGTCCAACTATTAAAACAGCAATTGAGTTTTACAAAGATCCTCAACATAGGATTAAAATTGTTCAGGCTATCAATAGTGCAATCTCTACGGGAACTTCGTGGGATCTTGAATTAGAAATTGATACCTATCAGGGTACCAGCTTGTGGGTTAGAGCACTAGGGAAAGCAACTTTTGAAAAAGGGAAGTGCGTTCGACTATTTGGCACTTTTCAGGATATTGATAAACGTAAACGCTCTGAGGCGGAATCGATTCGCTCTAAGAAAATGCTCGAAGATGTATTGAATGCAACTACTGCAGTCGCTATCATAGCAACTGACGCAGAAGGGTTGATAACCCTTTTCAACCGGGGCGCAGAAAATTTATTAGGATATAAAGGTAATGAAGTGATCGGTAAAATTAGACCGACATTATTTCATAGCAGTAGGGAAGTTAAGGATCGAGCGAAGGAACTTGAAATTGAATTTGGGTATCCGATTAGTGAATTTAGGGTGTTTGTCGAGATGGCAGAGCGCTACGGATCGGAGCAAAGAGAATGGACCTATATAAAAAAGGATTTTACGCGACTTTACGTATCTCTTGCTGTTACTGCAATGCGGGATATTTCTGGTCAGATTATAGGTTATCTTGGTATTGCCACAGACATTACGAAGATTGTTCTTCAGAGAGAAGAGCTAAGGAAAGCGAAGAAGCTTGCTGACCAGGGTAGCGTGGCGAAGTCAGAATTTCTCGCCAACATGAGTCATGAAATTCGTACACCTCTTAACGGAATTATAGGTTTTACGGATTTGATGAGTCGAACAAAACTAGACGATACACAAAAAGAATATGTTTCTATTGTCGATCAGTCTGCTAATCTTCTTTTGAGCATCATAAACGATATACTTGATTTTTCTAAAATTGAAGCTGGCAAATTGGAGCTTTCGGTTGAAAAAAATGATTTGTATGAGATGTTTGCTCAGGTGACAAGTTTGATTGACTTTCAGTGGAAAGCCAAAAAATTGGATTTTCAGGTTAATTTATCAGAATCACTACCACATTATATTTGGGTTGACTCACTTCGACTCAAACAGGTGCTCATGAATCTTCTAAGTAATGCAATAAAATTTACGGACAAGGGAAGTGTTGCACTAAATGTCGATGTACTATCTTCGGACGAAAACTCCACCACGCTGCGCGTCAGTGTAACGGACAGCGGAATAGGTATTAAACCAGAGAAACAGCAAAAAATATTTGAAGCATTCTCTCAGGAAGATGCTTCAATAAGCAAGAGATTTGGCGGAACAGGCCTTGGACTAAGCATTTCAAACCAGTTGCTAAAAATGATGGATAGTAATCTAAAACTGGAAAGTGAATATGGAAAAGGAAGTCAATTTTATTTCGAAATAACATTAAGATCGCTAAAAGGGGATGTGTACGAATGGAAACTTTTAGAATCTTTAAAGATTATGATCGTTGCCCGACAAGATGAAGATCGAGCCAATATTGCATTGATGTTGCATTTGAAGAAAGTTAATGTCTCCTTGGCCGATAACGGATTTGAGGTTCTTCAAATGTTGGCCAAAGGTGAGTGTTATGATGCGATTATTATAGACAATGATCTACCTATAATGAACGGTATCGATACGATAAAAAAAATTAGGGAAAAGTTACTTTTCAAAGGAGTTGGACAGCCCCTAGTTTTAATGTTATCCGCTCTTGAGACCAACCCAGCCCTTATTGCTGAAAGCAGCCATATTATTCATTGTATTAATAAACCCGTTAAAGTAAATCAACTGTATTCTACATTAGTTGCAGCATTACAGCAGGATGAAGAAACCATCAAATATGCCGAAAGAGAAACGGCCTTTTTGGAAAGAAAATACAAGATTTTAATTATTGAGGACAACAAATTTAATATGTTGCTTACTAGAACCATTGTACAGAATGTTCTTTCCAATGCGGAAATCATAGAAGCGGTCGATGGGATAATGGGATTTGAATTGTTCAAGGAAAATAATCCTGATTTGATCTTCATGGATATACAGATGCCTGAAATGAATGGCTATGAATTAACTGAATTGATTAGGGAAAATGAGGGCGGGACGATGCATACGCCAATTATAGCATTGACAGCCAGTAATATTAAGGACGAAAAGGAAAGGTGCATTTCTTGTGGAATGGATGATTTTGCTGTGAAGCCGTTCGTCAAAAAAACATTACTGGAGCTTTTGAGAAAGTGGTTGATAAATGAAGGCAATAACTAGGTATGAAAGACTTGGATATGATTTAGTTAATAATGGCTAGTCGAGAGATGGGTGCTTTTTGAAATAAAGACCTTTTTCCATTGAACAATGTTGATTGAATAGATAGAGATACTTATCAAATGTCCTCCTTAAAAGACTGTTAATGAGTTTCAAACTTGTTGTTAAGTCAAGGTTGATAATTTCTTTATTTTATAGCGCGCTATTGGCTAAATTTGATAGATTTCTTTAATGCATGAAAAACAAAAAGATACAGGCTTTAATTCCATGGATCGATACCATTAGTCAATTTTTCGATACTTTCAGGATTGGCACAGCTGCAAATGATTTATTTAACGTCATGCGGATTGAAGAGCAGGCAAAAGGCAAATTGCTTTTCATGCCGCTATTCCGAGGTAATTTTTTTCGTATTTTAATCTGTAAAACAAAGGGGCCTAGATTCCTGCTTCCTGACGAAACCATTCATACGTCAGCTAACAGTATTTACTTCGCATATCCCGGTAAAATGGAAAGCTGGCAGCGTGTGGAAACGATTTATGGCTATCTCATTTGTTTTACATCCGAATTTGCTGGAATCGACCCTCTAACACCCAAATTTGAAAAAGATTACCCTTTTTTTATGCGTGGAGCCAACTCACTTCTGAGGCTTTCGCAGCAAGATATGGAAAAGGTATCGCATACAGCCGAAACGCTGCTTCTTGAAATGAATTCGGGACAGGAGGATAATTTTGAAATGATGCAAACTTTATTAAAAGTATTGCTTATCCAAATCCGTCGTCTATATTATAAAGATAAGGAGGTAAAAACTCCTTTTCAGTTAAAACATGTATCCCTGATGGTTAAGTTTAGAAAAGTGCTCGATGCTTATGCCATTGACACCCCCGATATACGAAAAGAAGGAAGGCCAACGGTTCGAAAAATCGCAGATGAACTGAATCTCACAGCCAGCCATTTGAATTTTTTAGTAAAAAAATATACCGGGCACACGGCGTTGTTTCACATTAATGAAAAGCTAGTGCTGGAAGCAAAAAGTCTTTTAACACACACTGATCTGCAGGTGTCAGAAATAGCTGATCTATTACAATTTAATGAAGCAAATTATTTCAATCGGTTTTTTAAAAAGATGACCGGTCTAACTCCTACAGCATACCGTCAAGACGCTTTACTGCTTATGCAAAGCCCACTTACGGTTTAAATCGATAAAAAGTCCAATTATCACCTCAATCCGTATAAGTCTTCTGCGGCTAACATTCTTGAAATTTGTATCATTTAACAAATAATAGAAATGTACAAATTAATTACAAATGACAGAATGGCCACAGGCGTATCTATGTTTCCGGTTTATATTCTTTCTTTGGCAACTTTCATTGTTTTTTTTCAGGGATTCATGGTCGCGCCATTGCTTCCACTGCTATCCGAACAGTTTGGTACGACTACCCGGCATGTGAGTTTTATTGAACCATCTTACCTGCTCGGCTATGGATTGTTTACATTGGTATATGCGCCTCTAAGTGATCGCTTTGGCAGGTTCCGGATAATTACGCTGTGCCTAGTCATCTTTTCCGTATTGACATTACTGACCGCTTACGCCCATGGAATTAACCAGATGATTTTCCTTCGTTTGCTGACCGGCATCGGTGCCGCCGGTATTGCCCCCACAACCATTAGCTGGATCAGCGATCGGTACCCGTACGAAAAACGGGGGCACGCGCTTGGGATATTCTTTGGTAACATGGCAGGTGGCACAGCTTTCGGATCCAGCGCAGGCGCTTTGATCACATCACTGGTCGGTTGGCAATGGCTTTTTATTGGCGTCGCGAGCATCGCGCTGCTTATTTTGCTGCTGATTGTCATGTATCAAAAGGACATATTTAAAGTAAATGAGACAGTCCGTGGAGTTAAAGAGAACATTTTCCTTGTCTTCTGCAATATCCTGTCAAGCGGAAGAGCTAGGTTTACCTATTTCTATGTTTTGTTTAACGGTATGTTCCATGGTGGTATTTTTGCTTGGCTGGCTTATTTTTTCTATAGAAACTATGGCCTTGGCGAATTACAGATCGGGCTAGCCTTGTTGGGGTATGGCATTCCAGGCCTATTACTAGGTCCATTACTCGGAAAGCTTGCGGACCACTATGGAAGACAGAGAATAATACCTTTAGGTTTATTTTTGGGAGCGCTTACCGCATTGCTGCTCAGCCAAAATCTAAATCTTGCAGCATCCTGTGTTTTAGTGGCTTTACTTTCACTCGGATTTGACCTCTCGCATCCTTTGTTTGCTGCTATTGTCACCACATTCAGTGCGCAAAAAGGAGCGGCGACAGGACTTTTTGCATTCTTTCTTTTCTCGGGTTATGGCCTGGGGAGCCTTTTACTGAGCCTGATTATCAATATCGGTCTGGAAAGCGCATTCCAGGTGTTCGGCGGGTGCCTTTTACTGGCTGCGATTTGCTCGATATTTGTTTTTAGGAAAGAGAAGTAGTTACTTAAATGCTGATCTCTGTAGTTCGTCATAGCATTGAATATATCTTATTTCGTCGTTTAAAACAACTTGTTCACCTGAGTGGTTTTATGAACGTAGCGGCGTATCATACTGATCCACTATAACATTTAAAACGTGTGGACCGACAAAAATTGATGATTCAAAACAACTAGCTGAAAATGAAAAATATAACGATTTTACACACAGCCAATGAATTTATTGCCAAAGGAGATTATGAAAGCTTCTTAGCTTATTGTACTGCAGAGACGAAATGGGTTTTTATAGGTGAGCGTATTCTCCATGGGAAAGAAGAAGTTCGCGCTTATTTGAAAGAGTTCTATCAGGAACCGCCGGTTTTTGATGTGGAAAAATCTATTGCGGAAGGTGATTTTGTTATGGTGACCGGAGAAATTCGGTTGAGAAATAAGGACGGAAAATATGATTATTTCGATTATTGCGACATTTGGCGATTCGAAGATGGAAAAATGGCAGAGCTTAAAGCATTTGTCATTGAAAAACAAGGATTGCCGCTACCCTCATCCGAATAGGCTTAGTGTTTGATCTATTTCATATTTGATTATATAATAATCCTTAATTTTGATTGGAAGTGTGGGACTTTTAACCGGATGTGCCGTAATAAATTTTGAGGGGGGGGCATGGCTTATAAACGGACTAAAACAATGGAAAATGAATTAAAATACCAGGCAATAAAACCTGACAAGTCGTTAGCGGATTTTGTTGAAAGCTTTTGGCAACTAGAAAACCAATCGGATTGTAATAGAGAGGTTGTTGTGTTGCCAGACGGAAGAGTTGATCTATTTTTCACGCAAACTGCAGCAGAGCCTTTCCACGCGACGCTTTTGGGTATCCAAACTCAGCCGGGGCACGCGATCATTGGGCCTTTGCGACAGACTTGCGCCATCAGTTTTAACCCGCTTGCAGTCCAATCTGTTTTTCAGACCAGCATCGCCAACTTGGTGGACAGGGCAACGCTCTTGCCTCCTAATTTTTGGAACTTTAGTGCCGACGACTTGAACAACTTTAATTTATTCTGCGCGAAAGCGACAAAAAAAATACAGTCGCTTTTGCCGCTTGAAGTTGACAACAGGAAACGGAAACTGTTCGACCTCATTTATAGATCGAACGGGGCGATTACAATTAAAGAACTTGCCGCGCAATCGTTTTGGAGTCGGCAACAAATCAACCGTTATTTCGATCAGCAGTTCGGACTTACGGCAAAAGCATATTGCAATATTATCCGCTTCCGTGCTTCCTTTCAGCATATCAAAAAAGGCAAATTGTTTCCACAGCAAAACTTTGCCGATCAATCCCATTTTATTAAAGAAGTTAAGAAACTTGCTGGTGTTTCACCAAAAGAACTGTTGAAGAACCAAAATGAGCGTTTTATACAATTTTCAACGCTCAGGCCAACGTAATTTTGTTCAGTCAAAAAAATAAATTTTACTGGATATGAAATTACAAGACAAGAAAGTTGCAGTTGTTGGCGGTGGTCCTGGCGGACTCACATTAGCCAAACTCTTACAATCAAAAGGAGTAAATGTAACCGTATATGAACGTGATAGCAATAAAGAAGTTCGCCAGCAGGGAGCCACACTGGATCTGCACGAAGAAAGTGGTTTGGAAGCTCTTCGAAGAGCAAATTTGATGAACGAATTTAAAGCTAGCTTTCGACCCGACGCGGGACGTTTAAGGGTGTTGGACGAGCAGGCCATTATCAAAATGGACGAGCACGAGCTTCAAGATAAGGATCAAGAAGATCGCCCTGAAATTGATCGTGCACCTTTGCGTGATATTTTAATAAGCGCATTGCATGAAGACACCATTGTTTGGGACAGTCAGTTTATTTCAATGGTAAAACAGGATCATGGCTGGCTTCTGCATTTCAAAAACGGAAAATCTTTTTATGCTGACCTTGTCATTGCAGCCGACGGTGCAAACTCAAAAATTCGCCCTTACCTAACCGATATTAAGCCGGTTTATTCTGGCGTTACAATTGTTGAAGGGAATATTTACAGAGCCGAAAAAAACACACCGGAACTTTGGGAAATCACAAAAGGCGGAAAAGTATTTGCGCTTGGAAACGAACAATCCATTATTTTAAGTGCAAAAGGAGAGGGCAGTTTATCGTTTTATACCGGTTGTAAAGTTCCCGAAAATTGGGTGCAGGAAAGCGGCATTGACTTTAATAACAAGCAACAGGTTTTTGATTGGTTTAAAGTCGCGTTCTCCTCCTGGGGCGAAAAATGGCATGAACTTTTTGCAAGTAATGAAATTTGGTTTATGCCGCGACCACAATACCACTTTCCGTTAGACCAGACGTGGACAACATTATCAAACTTGACCATGCTTGGTGACGCAGCTCATCGTATGCCGCCATATGCCGGTGAGGGTGTAAACCAGGCGATGCAGGATGCTTTTGAATTGGCCGAGAATCTGACAAGCGACCATTTTCCGAATATTCAGAGTGCAATTTCAAATTACGAAAAACAAATGCAGGCAAGGGCGGCAGCAGTAACAAAAGATACATTGCAAAACACTGAAATATTGCACGCTAAAGGTGGACTTGATAATTTGCTAGCGATGTTTAACGAGCGGCGGTAAATATCGCTGCATTGTTCAGAAAGGGAATCCGTTTGGATATTTTTTCTGAATAGTACCATTAAAAAAGGGCGTCCATTCAGACACCCTCATTTTGGAATTAAGATGTTAGCCTAACGATTATTTAAATCTAAGGTTTAGCGAAATAATATCCGACTTCATTCCCACTGACTTGGTGTAATGTCCGTGCCGCAGTTCCAGCATATCCAATTTATGGATGCCGAAAAATCCATTGGGGAGATTCAAACGGACGCCGGCATCAGCGTGTTTAATAATGTTTTCATATCGATTTTATTTAATCTTCCCCACTGTTTTTTAACTGCATTAATAAGGTATAAGCATTTTTACTAACTATTTTTTTACCTACAAAATCTCGAGGGTTCAACACCTTCGCTAACCCTTTTTGGGGCTCCTCAACGGAAATTGCTTTAAGACGATAATTTCTGTTTCCTTCCGAGACGAATACATAACTTTTTCCTTCAAAGTCTACAATACATTCTTCGGGCAGAGCCTGCCCCAAGCTCGTTGTCGTTTGGATTTCAGCATTCATATATAGACCAGGTACCAGATTCAGATCATATTTATCCAAATGGCAATGAACATCTGTCATACCTGTGGGATCGACATCTTTGCCGATCAAATGAATTTTTCCCGAATACTTTTTATTGGGGTTAGCATTGGAGTAAGCTAATAGCGTTTGTCCTGGATGCAGCTGTTCAAGGTCCTTTTCATAGACTTTCAGATTTAGATGGATGTCCGTTGGGTTGATCAATTCAAAGAGGACATCAGAAGGATTTACATATCTTCCGACATTGACATTGACTTTACTTACATAGCCATCGATCGTGCTATAGACGGGCGCACTTTTACGGATATTTCCTGGGGTAACAGTGCTAGGTTGAATACGAATAAGTTCTAACTGTCTGGCAATTGAATTCATTATTATCTGCTGGCTGTTCATTTCTGCCTGTGCTTGCTGCATTACTTTATCACTGCTTGCCTGGCTCTGGTTGAGTTCTTTTTGACGTCTGTAGTCGAGCTCGGCAAATTGTAGTTTCGACTTGGCAGCAAGATAGTCCTGCTGCAGTTGAATAAACTGTGGATTTTCGACGATGGCAATAATATCACCTTTTGATACTTTCATGCCTGGCAGCAGGCTGGTACTCTTTAGGTATCCCCCCAAAGGAATACTTACCGACACCAGATTCTGAGGCGGTACATCAATTTTTCCATTCAATTTTAATATGCTGGCTATTAGCTGGTCCGAAAGCGTTACCGTCTCTATTTGGGCATTTTGCAGTTGCGCTTCCGTTAAGGAAACAAGAGTTTCGTCTTTCGGCTTTGCTGATGACGGTGAAGCCTCGCCTTTATTCCCCTTGCAAGAGACGCCAGTTATTGCCAACATAAGAACGATATATTGGACTATGATATTTTTCGTTTTCATTTCTATTGATTTATCATGATGTAATGAAGCTGAATGGCATTTTCGTTGAGCTGCCACAATGCATCTGTATAGCTACTTTTCAACGCGATAGCCTGGTTTATTAAAGTGACAAATTCGAGATAGTCAATGGCTCCATTGGAAAATTGCTTCTGCGCTGTTTCAAAAACTATTGCTGCATTTTTGAGTCCCTCGGATTCATATTGATCGACAATAGCAAGACTGGTCTGATAGCGTTGCGCGAATTCTTGGACCCGTCTTTCAAGCGCAGATTGTGCATTTTGAAGTTCATCGCTTGCAATGGTTTCTGCCAGACGTGCAGTTTCGATCCGAGCACGCTGTCCGCTGGAAAATACCGGTATGGAGAACCCTAACTGCACCGAATGAAATCTTGGACTCGCGTCGTAGATTCTGTTATCAGGCCCTGCGCCTTTAAAACTATTCAGATTGTAGCCTAGCAGCAGTTGGGGAAGTAGTCTGGATTTTTCTATTGCAGTTGTGTGCGCTGCGACTATCTTTTCTTGTTGCAGCACTTTGAGTAAAGGGTGGTCGGCTACTGATGACTGAACGAAAATAGCCTTTTCCACAATGGTAGGGGTGTAGGTTTCTGATGTATTTAGCAACCATTGAAATTGCAGTTGAAGGACATTTATTTCATCAGCTACCTGTCTCAATTGGATTGTGATTGCGGCCTTTTGATTTGCCGCAGTTGAGCTTTCCAACGCATTGCTTTCTCCTGTCTTTTTACGGAGGATGGTCTTGTCAAGGAAGCTGCTATAAAGGGATAATGCCTCGCTCAAAAGTTTTTCCTTTTGCTGCCAATATAGTATGTTATAGTAGGTAAGGCTGACGGCCTTTTTCAGCTCAAACTCTTTAAGCGTGACATTCAGCTTGCTTTTTTTCCACTCTTCGGTATAGCGCAGACGTTGTCTTCTGTAGACAGTAGGAAAACCAAAACGTTGACTGATACTAACCTTAGTATCCTGGTAAGCGCTATTGATCTGCCCGTAATCTAGGTTGATATCCGTCTGCGGAATATCTGCAGTGGATGTCCCTATTAGAGCCTTGGCATAAGCCACACGCAGTTTTTCAATTTTTATGTTTCGGTTGTTTTGGAGAGCGAGTTCAATGGATTGATCCAAAGTGATCTTTGTCTGTGCTGTCGAATTTTTTGTTGCAAAAACAACAAGAGCAATCAAAAGAGGCACAATATATTTTCCTTTTAATCTATTAGGTTTAAATCCGCGCTCCATGGTTACGTAAAGGAGTGGAAGCACAAATAAGGTTAATAGCGTCGCGATAAGCAGGCCACCAATGACCACAGTTGCCAAAGGTCGCTGTACTTCAGCTCCAGCGCCGTTGCTCAGCGCCATGGGGATAAATCCCAGTGAGGCCACCGATGCGGTCATCAAAACGGGGCGCAGCCGATTTTCACCACCATCGACAACAATACGCACAATATTACGGATGCCACTTTTTTGAAGCCGGTTAAATTCAGATATCAATACGATACCATTGAGCACAGCGACACCAAATAGCGCTATAAATCCAACTCCGGCACTAATACTAAAAGGCATTCCCCGCAGCGCCAACAAGAACACTCCACCGATAATCGATAATGGTATAGCCGTATAGATCAATAAACTTTCCCTAACGGATTTAAATGCAAGGAATAGGAGTATGAAAATTAGCGCTAACGCAATAGGTACAGCAATCAACAAGCGTTGTTTGGCATTGTTGAGGTTTTCAAAAGAACCCCCATATTTAATGGAGTATCCTGTTGGAAGTTTGATTTCCTTGTCAATCTTAGCTTGTAAGTCATGTACGATACTTTGTACGTCCCGACCGTTAATATTAAATCCGACGACAATCCGCCGTTGCGCATTTTCCCGTTGGATTTGGTTAGGGCCCTGTATAATCTCTACACGGGCCAATTGGGATAGTGGAATTTGGTTGCCCATTGGAGTAGGAATCAAAAGGTTACGGATGTCAGTAATATTATTTCGGTCTCTGGCAGCTAGCCGTACAACCATGTCGAAGCGTTTCTCACCCTCGAATACCAAGCCCGTTCGCTGCCCGGCAAAAGCCGCATTGATGGTTCTGTTTATTTCATCAATCGAGAGATGATGCTGTGCAATGCTAGGGCGATTATAAGATATGACAACTTGCGGAAGCCCGGCAATCGGTTCGATATAGAGATTTTGGGTTCCCTGGACCTGTTCGATTATTTTACCTATCTTTTGAGCATGTAAGGTCAGGGAATCCAGGTTGTCTCCAAATATTTTGAGGACAACGTCCTGACGTGCTCCTGTCATCAGCTCGTTGAACCGCATTTGCACAGGGTACTGAAAACCGGCCGTAATGCCGGGAACATCGGCTAATGCTTCGCTCATTTTTGTAGCGAGTTCAGGAAAGGTATGTGCCGAAGTCCATTGCTTTTTATCTTTTAAAATAACCATCATATCCGAGGCCTCCATCGGCATAGGATCGGTCGGCACCTCGCCACTACCAATTTTGGTGACTACTTTTTCTACTTCTGGAAATCTGCTCTTTAAGATATGTGCAGCTTTCTGTGTGCTTTCAATGGTCGTAGTCAGGTTACTTCCTGGGAGGACACGGGTATCTACCGCAAAATCACCTTCCTCCAGTGAAGGAATAAATTCCCCACCTAGCTGGCTGAGTATCACTACAGCTCCTATAAAAAGTAAAATAATCAGTGTAAAAATTGTCTTTGGAATCCGCAGTACTTTGAGTAATGTGCGCAGGTAAAACTTTTCCAATCTTTTCATTAGCTTATCCGAAAGCGACGGTTTGTTACTTTTTGAACGAAGTACAAATGAACTCATCATCGGTATATAGGTAAGCGATAGAAGGAATGCCCCCAATAGTGCAAAAGCAACAGTTTCTGCCATAGGCTTGAACATTTTGCCTTCGATTCCTTGCAACGTTAAGATTGGAAGGTAAACGATCAGAATAATGACTTGTCCAAAGACAGCACTATTCATCATACGACCGGCTGATGCAGTTACCAAATCGTCCATTTCAGAAGCAGGAACTTTGAGTAGGGCTTTGAATCGTTGCTGTTGCATAAGCTGATGCATGACGGATTCAACAATAATGACTGCACCATCAATGATTAATCCGAAATCGAGTGCACCAAGACTCATCAGGTTACCACTCACCCCAAAAAGGTTCATCATACAGATCGCAAAAAGCATGGCCAGAGGAATGACTGAGGCCACGAGCAATCCGGCCCGTACATTCCCCAAAAAGAGAACTAGTACAAATACGACAATGAGTGCGCCTTCCAAAAGATTTGTCTGCACTGTGCTGATCGCATTATTGACCATTTTGGTACGGTCCAGAAAGGGCTCGATGATGACTCCTTTGGGCAGGGTTTTTCTGATTTCCTCTACCTTGGCTTTGACGTCCGCAATCACTTGGCTACTGTTGGCTCCTTTAAGCATCATGACGACGGCTCCAGCCACCTCGCCGTTGTCATTGTAGGTCATGGCACCATATCGCGTTGCAAAACCCGGACGTACATCGGCTACATCCCGAATGAAAATCGGTAAGTCATTTTTCTCCCCTGTAATTGCTATATTCTGAATGTCTTCAATCGTGCCAACCAATCCTTCACTTCGGATGTAGAGGACTGTGGGGCCTTTTTCGATGTAAGCGCCACCGGTATTCTGATTGTTGGTGTTGAGGGCATCAAAGACATCGTTAATGGTAATCCCATAAGCATTTAGCCTGTCGGGGTTTACAGCGATCTCATATTGTTTGAGTTTGCCACCAAAACTGCTGACCTCAGCCACCCCTTTAACACCCAGCAGCTGCCGTCTGACAATCCAGTCCTGGATAGTACGGAGCTCAGTGACGTTATATGTACGCTCGTATCCTTCTTGCGGGCGAACGACATATTGATAAATTTCGCCAAGACCTGTAGAAATAGGACCTAATTGTGGAGAACCTATACCTGTCGGGATTTCCTGTTGTACCTGTTGCAGACGCTCAGCTACCTGTTGCCGGGCCCAATAGATATCGATATTGTCATCAAAAACAATGGTTACCAAGGATAGTCCGAATCGCGAAAAGCTACGGATTTCCTGTAATCCAGCGATATTACTGTTAGCCTGTTCGATCGGAAAGGTCACGAGCCTTTCAATATCTGTTGCTCCAAAGGATGGAGCTATTGTAATGACCTGCACTTGATTATTGGTAATATCGGGTACGGCATCAATAGGCAATTTGGTCACCTGATAAGCACCTACACCGATCAAAGCCAACATCAACAGCACGACAATGAGTTTGTTCTTTACAGAGAACTCAATAATTTTCGTAAGCATATCAATTTGATTCTGTTAAATCGTAAGTTTTGATAAAGACACAAGCGATCAGCAGCATGTTGACATTGAAAAATGCTTCCGTATTCCTAGACAGAATTTGTAGGCACTTCCCGTCAGGAAAGCTGCAATGCGGACGTCTTTATCCTAAATAATAAAGGGAGGAATGTATTAACAGAATTTTGGCGGCTGCCAGATGGAATTAAGGAAAGTATCGTCTATAAACTGATCGTTCCGTATGGGGGTAGTATTAATTTTCCTTGGGATGGAGTTGTTGTGAATTTCTACTTCTACAGTTGGCGGGCAGACAAAAACAGCATAGTATGAAGCCGTATGCATCATGAACGGGAGTTTCTGATCCTCGTCATAGTCGTCATCATGAGGATGGTTTTCCAGATGATCTCCATTATAGTGAATCTCTAAAAATTCGATGACGGATAACTGCGGATTTTTTGTTTTATGTTCAAAATAATGCTCTATCAACAATGGAAATCGCAGCAACTGCGCAAAATCAGTTGCTGAGGCGATATAGATCGTCAAAAAGCATATAGCAAACCATTTCTTCATCCTAAACAAAGTTATAAAAAAAGAATTGTGTTGTATCGTCAAATAATTTTTTTGGCGGATTTTTTTAGGTCTCCAATTCAAAAAACAGTTGAAAATCTCTGTTTTTCACAACCCTAGTCTTTTCGCTGATGTTCAATTTCTGAGGATGCATGTAAGGCCAAAAATATAGCTAAATTTAACTTAAATAAATGCCGAGGGCTGGTTTACATTTGGCCCAAGCAGACTTCTACTCAAAAAGGTTCCATTCTCGGTTAATAATGCACCGCCCCTAAAAAGTTAGGCACTTTCTGGGGGCAGTGCGTAAAGGAGCCTTTTTATTTGAAAAAGAATTTAATTTAAATCCTCGTTGTTTTGTTATTTTAAAAACGTTGTCAAGCCTTTGCAATAATCCACATGGCTTCAGCTGCCTATTCGTGCTCTAGTGCTGACTTTTCGTAGCCGAGAAGTTCATCGGCGCATATTTTTCCGAATTTATCGGCCGCTAACGGACTATCTGCAGTAATTAATTTTCTGTCAACATGACAATCGCCGGCAATTTTTTTATTCAAAATTTCGATCCCAAGCTGTTTGAGTTTTTCGCCATAAAACCAGGGCATCTCGCCGGGCTGGTATCCACTTTCTGGCAAAGTCTTATCCATTTCATCAGGAAAGGAATTAATCTTATATCCCTTAAAAGGAAACTCAGCGTCTCCGCAATTTGCTACGCTTAAGAGCGCTGCGGGGCCATGGCAGATTGCCAATAGATATTTATCTTCCGCTACTACCCATTTGATAAGTTCTTTGACATCATTATTTTCAGGTAGTCCTAGCATTGCCCCATGTCCTCCTGGGATAAAAACGGCAACGTAATCAACATATCCTTTATTCTTGTCAGCTATAAAATCTCTCAGGTTGTGCGGGTTTGAAAATTGCGTATTATACTTGTCGAGGATTTTACCGATGTTTTCATCTTCATATGGCATAGCCCACATCTCAAATTTTACAGGAGCGCCTGTTGGTGTGTAGAAGTCAACCTCAAATCCGGCCTGTTCGAAATGAAGAACGGGAACCAGTGTTTCGACCGGATGATTGCCCGTTGAAAACTTCTTTCCATTTTTCATTGTCATATACCGTTCTTCTGTGCAGAGCACAAGAATCTTTTTCCGGGTGTCCTTGTTGATATCACTGTACTTTTTTTTACTGTAATTTGTCTTGGTCGTAACCATCGTTTTTCTTGAAAAAAAAGAAGGCTCGTAACCAATGCCGTCAAATACGGACTCTTTGCTCAAATCGTTTGAAAATAATGACATAATAGTATTTTTTATTGTTTGTCATTCGTGCTATTGATAAGCTTCGAATGTCAAACTTTCCACATTTTATAAATCTTTAAAAGATAACAATATCCAAACCCATGCTGTTTCGCTAAAATAATATTTGTAAAAAGGGATGAACAGCTCGTCCTAATATTCGTGATATTGGATATAATGGCCAACGTTCCTGAGTGCTGTTTGTCAGGATCCCAAAAAGTTCGTTTCGCAAACCTGTGCTGTAGGACTATGCCGACTTCATACTGCCTCGCCATAAGTGGCCCGATGTTAAGAAAAAGACAGGCTAAAAAGTTCATGTCGTTCACCCGCAATTAGAAAATTATGCTGACGATTCATCAGCGGGCTGATTTTGTAAATCGGCCCCGCGCCGCGGGGCCTCAGGATATATTTTTAAAGATGGCAATTTTGATGAACTTTTTATCGGAATCAGAAATGTATGCTGGAGAAAGATTTATCACCGTTGGATTCTAATCCTTAGCTGCTGATTCTGACCCTTCCAGCCCCAACTAATTCGTAAAAACCATTACCCAGTGCACGTACAGATTGATACGATGATTTTACTTTTTGTTCTACATGTATTTTCTTTAAGTTATCCTTTGAAAAACCCAGAAGTCTCATGTGAGCCCTGAGTAGTGCACTGCCCTCGAGTCGAAAAGTAACGGAATTTTTGCCGATGCGGACGTTTGAAATCGGATAATTTATAAATACAGTGCCGCCCAGGTTGTCTATTTTGAAATATTGTCGCGGTATGATACCAAATGCCAGGCCGGCCCCGTATACTTCCTGACCGACTTCACCGCTTTTCTCCCAGCCGTCATGTATGTCTTCAAGTGGAATCCATAAGTCCTTTTGTACCTCACCCGTTCTTGTTTCTTTGGCAATCATTTCTTGCGATAGAAGCGGAGGATAATAGTAAGCGAGTCTGCCCGTCGCATACTTGATAAATTCGGGGATTAATATTCTTAGCGATGGAAGAATTTCAATATCTGCTGCCGCTTCAAGATAATGATGTAGGGCAGCAAATACTTCCAGCTCTTCGTATGCCGCTGCATAGGGAGCATCTTTCAGGGGAAAAACAGAAAAGAAATAGGGGAAATTTTTGCCGTATCCATAATTACAGTCCCACAATTGGCAGTTGTTGAATATACCGGCTAGGCAGCAATAACTGAGCTCCAGGTAGTGCTTATCATTGGTCACCTTATACATTTCCACAAAGGCACCTGCAGCAAACGCCGTGTTGTTCGCCTGATAGAATATATCAAAGGCCAGACCGTCTAATTTTTTAATCGCCCTGCTCGCTTCCAGCAGAAACCGCTTTTCTTTTGTCAGCTGCCAGGCTAGGAGCATAACGTGAGCGTACGAGCCCGGAACATCCTTTTCACCGCCGTTGCCTGGAGCCGTTTCAGCTTTTAATACCTCCAAGGTGGTCATTTTGTAAAAAACGGGCCATTTATAATTAAAATTTCTTGCAACCTTTATCGCATAATCTATCGAATCCATAAACAGTTTTTTAGCCATCTTATCTCCCCGCAGTGCCAGTCGTGCAAGGTTTAACAAGGGGTGGTGTAGATACCAGGAATCCATTACCATCTCGCTCTTTTGCTCCTCGGAATGATCCAGATCATCTTTTAACGAAGGGTGCCAACTGACCAAACTCTTTATAGATTTATCATAAAAATACCTGAGTCCATCAGAGAGTTCTTGCAGCATCGGGTGGCTCTGTCCGGTCCAGGTAAGATACTCATTCAGTAGGAGTAGGACGGCAAGCTGCACCATGATCTCAGCAGGTGTTTTGTAGTCACCCACATAGGCATTCAGATAAGAGATGCCGTCCGTTTGAGTCCAGCAGCCTTTATTGCTGGAAATATTATCCAGAATTTTCTCAGCTGTAGATAGCCAATTATTCTGGCTGGGTTCGGGCTTAGGAAGGATAAGGTATATTGATGCGAGTAAATCAAGGTAACTTTCAACAATCTCGGTATCACTTTCTGGGATATTTTCATCAAACTGAACAAACGCATCGGAAATAATATATTCCTTGTTGGCCGGCAATGGCTTGTCGGCGTTGACGGGAAATTGGAACCCGAGCTCTGGCCATTCGCCGCCGACTGTTTCGCGGAGCGACACCTCAGTTTCCTGGCAGTAAGGGGACATGGCAGTCAGGTTCTGAAAATAAAATACAGAACCCGCTTTTGGCTTCGTCATACTGAAATAGAGCTGTCCCGATCGCGAGCCGACCTGTTTAGCATGTATTGTTCCTGCTGTATTTTCGGTATTTCCATCTTTAGTCAAGGGAACAATATCGCGTGGCCAGAAGGGGATTAGCAGCGGTAATTTTGTCCGTATTGTAGTGGTATAACGAAAGGTGGCTAGCGGACTTTCTGGAAAAAACAGTATGATTCGATAATAGGCCAATCTGGTTGAAGCAGTGATCAAAATCTCATCAGGAGCTTCGGAGATCGTCACTTTCTCAAACAGGCTATTCATTCCAAAGGCCAGCCTAAAGGCTATGCTTGGGCCTGCTGGCCAAAAAACAATGAGCCAAATCGAATCGCCAACATCATGGATTTTGAGTTTGTATGCTTTTAGGTCCATTTCAAAAATAGGCACAGAATTCGAAATATCGGCTTGGACAGTTGCTGTCCAAGGAGTGACAGGATTTATCATCATGCTAATTTCTTATTTTTACAACGTGCTTGTTTTAATACAGGAAGGCGTGTAACGTCGCAATGGTTTTAACAATCGACGTTTATGTTACAACTACGTTGAAAAATGTATTTCTCCTGTTATTCAATTATGTTGAGGAAAGTTATAGGAGTTTAGGAGAAGGTTGAAATAATAAATGCCCGGATCGCCGGGCATTTATTACGTTTATGAAGCTATCTCGTTTACCGACGAGACGGCTATTTCTGTGAGTAAGATATCAGTTTGCTTTTCCTCATCGAGGGTTTGCTGGAGCAATTGCTCTGCTTCAGTGTGGTTCATCAGTTTTGCAAATGTGACCAGACAGCCGTAGCTCGCGATTTCATAATGCTCAACCTTTTGTGCCGCAGAAATAAGTGCCGCGTCTAGTGCTGGATCATCTTCAAAATTTTCGATGATTTCGTCAGCTTCCTCCAAAAGGCCTTCCATGGCTTTACATTTTTTACCGCGTGCAGCAATACCCAAAGCTCCAAATACCTCTTTCAGCCGCTCAATCTGTCCTTCAGTTTGGCTGTGGTGCTCCTCAAACGCTTTTTTCAATTGTTCGTCTTCTGCCGCCTTGCTCATTTTCTTTAAACCTTTTAAGAGCTGTTTCTCTGCGCCTAGAATATCTTTTAACTCGTCTACAAATAACTCGTGTAAATGCTCATTTGGCATTTGTTGCTGATTTTGATTCGATTTTGCCATAACTCTTTTTTGAAGATGGACATCAGTCAGGAGGATATCGTTTTCTTAAATTCTCGCTAATGTCAGATAATTTGTAATAGTGGTTTAACTTGCATACTCACTACCGACGAGCGGAGCGGCTGCGATACGATGAATGCGATAGACCGAGCAATATCCTCGGCATACAACATTTCCATCGCTTCGATTTTTTCGCGGTGTTCTTCGGGCGGATAGGGTTGCATATCGGTTCCGACAGCTCCCGGTTCAATAAGGGAAACCTGAATGCCCTTGGGGTTAAACTCCTTGCGTAAAGATTCTGTAAATGCTTGGATGCCGCCTTTTGAACAGACATAAACAGAACTTTGTGCCTCTCGGACATCTGCACTCATAGAGCCTACATTAACAATATGTCCTGATCCGTGGGGTTCCATCCTGGATATGGCAGCTTGTGAACAGCTCAGATAGGCAAGAATATTGATACGTAATAAATAAGCCTGGTCCGAATATGTCCCTTCTTTAACCGATTGATAAGCAACGGCGGCATTGTTTATCAACAGGTCCAACCGATCATACATACGGTCAAACTCCTGAAAGAGAGACCTGATTCCATCTTCTGTAGCCAAGTCTACAACGATACCATTTAATGAGCCCGCGCATGTTATTTTATTGAAGTCTTCCAGTGTGTCTTCCAGCTGCCTTTGGTGATGACCACATATCAGAACGTGATTTCCCATCGATGCGAGCAATAATGCGGTGGCGCGACCAATGCCTGTTGTGCCACCGGTAATTAGTATATTTTTGTTGTTTATCCATTCTGGTAGGACAGCATTTTCATAATTTGTTGGATCCTTTATCATCATTTTTATAATTAGTGACTATTATAGCTTTGACGCGTTGGTTATTTCATAACATGAAAAGACAGTTTGATCTTAAATGGTTCTTCCATCGTTAGCTAACTCTTCGTCGTTCGCTTCCTCAAGTTCATCAATCTCTCTTTCGTCTTCTTCCTGTTCGTCAAGTTCAGGAAATTCATTTTCTTCTTCGTTTCCTAGTTCTTCGTTGATGCCTAAATCATCCTGATCGGGCATTTCTGGAGTTTCATCGGATTCATTTTCTGACAATTCCTCTTCAGGATTATCTGGCACATCGTTCGGAAGATCCTCGGGGCCCTGCTGTGTGACAATTGCGAATGCAACGATAGGTATACCTTGATACCGATCCTGCGTAATTTGGTTTTTTTTCATCTTTTAATAAATATATAAAGTGAACCTTCTTGGAATCGGTTTCGTTAACTGACAAACTACGCAATATAAGTCATTTACTACCTGAAATCACTGTAATAGTCTGATGAAGTACTTTAACTTCGGATATTAGGTTGTAGCAATAAAGATCTAAATGCATCGGAAGTTCATAATCCAGTTTTAATGATGGAAACTTTTTATAAAAATTATAAGGGAATGTTGACACGACAGAAATTGTAGTATATATTTCATGGAAGGTAATAATACCTATACTTATAAGTAATTATTACAAATTTTAAAATATAGATTTAAAACTTTCTGGTTATGTAAAAATGGCAGGCTAATTGTTCTGAAATACATATAACACACGATTTTCTCTACTGCGATGTATAAAATATTACTTGTTGACGATCACACCTTGGTAAGGAACGGCTTTAGGCTCATTTTGGAGTCACATAAGCAGCTCTCCATTGTTGGGGAGGTGGGAAATGGAATTGAGGCGCTAGAGTTCTTAGATAAAAGCGAGACACCTGATCTTATAATTACAGATCTCAAAATGGAAGAGATGAGTGGGATTACATTAATCCATAAAGTGAAGGCCAACTATCCTGAAATTGACGTTGCTGTTTTATCAATGGTCGAGGATAACAATACTGTTGCTGATGCATTTAGTGCGGGAGCAGTTGGCTTTTTATCGAAAAATTCGGATTATGACGAACTTGTTCAAGGTATATTCAACATATTACAGGGTAAAAGATATATTTCAATGGAAATAGGTCTATCCCTCCTCGATCATTTTCAGCTAAATAGACCCATTTATATCGATAAAGAAGCTATCTATCATCGTTACGATATTTCTGAAAGGGAATTAATGGTTTTGGAACTTATCTCACGTGGTTTTACCAACGCTGAAATTGCCGATCAGATATTTCTGAGCAAACGTACAGTTGAGGGGCATCGGCAACAGCTGATTGATAAAACAAAAACAAAAAATACAGCTGATCTAGTGCGGTTCGCCTTTCAAAATAAACTGCTACAATAAATGCTTACGGTCAATAGCGGATTTAAGATTTAATATTCTGTGTAAATAAAAGGTCTGCTAAGGCTTATAGGTTTAAATTAATAAGTATAAGATGGAACTCGATAAGGAAGTAATTCAACGTATTGGCAAGCTACTTGATCGTAAGACCGTCGCAACGGCCGAAAGTGTAACAGCCGGGCAGCTTCAGTTTATGCTGTCCCAGATCGAAAGTGCTGCAGCTAATTTTAAAGGTGGGATTACAGCTTACACGCTGGAAGAGAAAGTAAATTTATTAGGAATCGATGAAGATGAGGCCAGAGTATGTGATTGTGTGTCGTCTCAGATCGCCGAAGATATGGCACTGCAGGCGTCACACTTGTTCAATGCTGATTTTGGTATAGGTGTTACCGGTTATGCAACCCCAGTGGAAGAGTCACATTTTAAGCTGTATGCATATTTTGCAATATCCTATAAAATGCAGATAATCGTTTCCGAAAAAATAGCATTGAATAAAAATTTCTTAGGGGCGAAAGCACAGCAAAAATATGGCGAAAATATTTTGGTCACTTTTGAAGGGATACTTGCGAAGCTATTTTAGCGATTTGCGAAAAGACCTATTATCCGCATTAACCGAACGATAAACCGCGAGGAAAAATCATTTAATGTTTACAGCAAGCCTACTCATTTTTAGTGATTTTTCCTCGCAAATTTATCTTATGGTTTCAAAACTACTTTAACGCAATCTTCTTCTTTCTCATGGAAGATTTTATAGCCGTGCTCCGCTTCAGCGAGGGGGATGAGTTGTTTCGTCAAACCTTTAGGTGTTTGGTGATGTTCACGGTGAAAGTACAATTCATTAAATGAAGGTGGTTTCAGGTGATAATTTCGCGTTGTGAATGAAATTGCAAGGCAGGTTATCTTACTCGATTACTAAAAATTGAATAGCGGGTTACAACGATTATCAAATCTTTTAAGTGATGAAGAATAAGAAACAAACATATTTTTATAGGAATAGTCTTTCCATCGTATTTATTGTATTGTTTGTAACTGCGCTGGGCGCGCAGGCATTTTTTGGATGGAAAGAAAACAATGAGAATCTGAAAGATCTGGGGTCTCCAGAAATTATATTTTCTGCATATCTGAAAAGTGGTCATTTTTTCTCGTCAACATTTGAAAATTTCCAAAGCGAATTTCTGCAAATGGCGCTTTATGTCATGCTTACGATCTCTTTGCGGCAAGTGGGATCGGCTGAATCAAAAGATCCAGAAAAGCCTGAAGAAGTTGATCGTCTTCCTGATCCAACCCGAAAAGATGCACCAGGTCCAGTTAAGAAAGGGGGATGGCGTTTAATGCTTTACCAAAATTCCCTGTCGATTGTTTTTGTTATCCTATTTCTAGTAAGCTGGGCAGGCCATCTTTATGGTAGTTTTAAGGATGCCAACCTGCAGGAAAGCTTGCATGGCAAACCCGAAAAAAGTTTATTAGATTTTCTAGCTGAACCTCAGTTTTGGTTTGAAACTTTCCAGAACTGGCAAAGTGAATTTCTCTCGGTGGCCTCAATTGTTATATTAACAATATTTCTCCGACAAAAAGGATCTCCAGAATCTAAACCTGTGGACGCCGCTCATTTAGAAACAGGTAAGTAGATCAATCTATATCCGGGAAATACCTACCTTATAAAAAAAGGCTTGAACGATCCAGCCGATATATATTGATCCCCTGTTGGGAACGAATTACAAAAATGCAGGCCTGATAAATGCGTTACAATCAAGCCTGCAACTATTTATTAAATATCCAAGTAAATAAAACTAAACTTGAATAATGGTTTACAAAAAATAAAAAAGGCCGGTGACATGAATCCCCGACCTTTATAACTACTAAAACAAACTAACTTAACCTGGTGAAGAACATAATTCTGATAGAATAGTTCATTATTTTTCAAAAAAAGGACTAATCTTTCGATTAGCCCCTTAACTAAATTATAGACAGATCCATTTAGGACCGGAAAATACGTTTAAAATGGCCAGGTCTAAAAACCTGACCATACAATTAAATCAATCAATCTGAACTGATACGTAACGATCGACAACAGATGGACAATTCTTTAAAGAGCTTGGTTTGATAAAAGTGAAAAAAGACCGAGCCTCAGTAGCAGCCATCCTTTTGCGAGATACATAAAACACGAAAGTATGGCAAATCAATGATTATATTTGAGTAATAAAAAGATTTAAAGATGATAAAATCAATGCGGACACCGATTATTACCATTGGAATTATAATAATGATTTTAAATTTGTTTGGCTGTTCTGAACGTACGAAGCAAAATAATAACAAGCCATCAATTCAGACTCCATTAACCGAGCAAATTATTGATACGACATCGGATGACATGTTATTGGAAGTCGTTTATGATAACCTCTTTCGTAAGTTATCTGCGACATATGATAAAGAATATGAAATCGTCTTGTCTTGGAATAAATCTAGACAAGCAATTTATATGATCAGCCAATTAGAAGCAGAAGTAAATAATGGTGGTTATAACCAGTTTTATTTTAATTCAAGCGGTCAATTTGCTGCTGCCCTGCCAGAAGCGCTGAAATTAGTTGGCGCTACAAAATTTGCTGATCTGACCGAGCGCGCAAACCGCACATTTGAAAAGGAGAAATCGAAAATAACCGAAGATCAGGATGGTACGGTAGAAGGTTTTAGTAAATCGTATGAGAACAATCCGTTAAACAAATTTGACAAGGAATTTTACAAACTTAATGATGTTGAAAACTTGCAAAAAATTCAGGTTGACTACATCCGAAAGAACAAGAAAGAGTTTACCGATTAAATCCTATTTTATCCCTATGCTGTACAACCCCTTTGAACAAGTCACCAAAATTTCGTTTCGCGAGCTCGTCGAGCTATACCGACTTTGTGCTGCAGCGCTTTGAGCGATCCCAAACTGCAGGCCGATCGCAGGCGCAATATGATCAATGTGCGTAGCGAACGTATCCTGGAAGATAAAAAGTCCTATTGGTACCGCTTGCGCAAGCAAGGTTGCCTTATCCCTGTGAGTGGTACCTTTGAGCATAGAGCTATATAGGCGGAAGTAGAAATGAGAAGCTAACAATAGCATGAAGTAAAAACAGGGGGGGCAGAAATATGCCTTACCAAAAGTTTCTGTCAGCCCTTTCTTGTACTTCTCAGTTACCTTATAAATTTTAATGTCACATAAATAAGATTAAAACAAATACTTAGCAAAATGGAATTTTCACCGTTCAACAATATCGTTAAATTATGCTTGCAAGGAATGGAGATGGAGGACAATGGCAACCCTGAAGAAGCAATCAAGTTTTTTCTTAAAGGCTTTTCTGAAGCTTCAGATGATTTTGAAAAATTTCTTGCTGCATACTACGTTTCCCGCCATCAAAAAACTGTTTCTGAAACATTAATGTGGCTTGAAACAACATTGCAGTTTGCATTAAATATAAATGATGCTACTGTGGAAAGTGCGCTTCCTTCTCTTTATACAAAAATTGCAAAATGTTATGAAGAACTGGGTAACATTTCAAAGGCAAACGAAAACTATGAGCTAGCGATTTCGTTCAAAAATAACCCCTCAGATAAAGGTCCATTTTATCACGGAACTAAAGCAGATTTACAAATTGGCGATTTACTCATCCCGGGAGGTAATTCAAACTATAAATCTGATTTTAAAATGAATCATATTTATTTCACTGCACTTCTTAATGGAGCCGGTCTTGCTGCTGCATTAGCGAAAGGTGAAAGTAAAGAACGCGTGTATATTATTGAACCTACAGGACACTTTGAAAACGATCCAAATCTTACGGACAAAAAATTCCCGGGCAACCCCACTCGTTCATATCGTTCAGATGCCCCTTTGAAAATTATTGGTGAAGTAGCAGATTGGATTAGGCCAAAGCCAGAAGACCTTAAAAAATTCCGTGAAAAATTGGAGAATAGCAAAGGAGATATTATCAATTGATGTTGACAAACAAAAATACGAGCTCTTGCCTATTGCGTATCATACTTGCACTAATCACTGCATTAAAATATTTTACTATAATCAATACAATGAATAAATTAAAAGAATATGGCACGATCAAAGCCTAGGAGAGGATCCCGGCACCTGTAGTTATCCGACTGACTATACAGACTGTGATTATAGAAGAAGATAAAAATACAAAATTGAAGATCATGAAGAAGAAATATATACTTATAATTACAATAGTTTTATCCTGTATCTCGGTTGTATTTTCACAGGGAATTGTGGAAAGGCCTACTCAGCTTGAAAATGACTTTAATGTTCTATTGTCACATAAAAGAAACTATGAAAAATTTGATAGTTTATCTAAAAAAAGTGCTGAATGGAATCCAAAACGAGACTCACTTTACAAGTTGTATACGCAAAAAGCAGAATCTATTCGCCAAGATCCGAAATATCTAGCACATATCAATAATGCTATTGCCTCAGGAAAAAGTGGTTACATCGGACCCAAAAGAATATTGTATGATTATGTCGATAGCGCTTTACCATTTGATCCGGACATACACTTTATCGACCGATTGGAATTATATAAGCTGATAAAAATCTATGTCATTGAGAAAGGTACTTTATTGCCAAAACATACTAATATGTATAAAGAAGACGGAGATAAAAGCTTCAAAAGCCTGTACTTTCAAAAGTAAATAGAAATAGGATAGCAAGGTGTTCTTCAGGTTATCAATAGTCTAAAACGGACTAAGATAAATTCTTAATCCGTTTTAGACTATTCAATATTTAGTTTTCAAAATGATTATAACAGGTTTGTTCGCGTATTTAAACTACTCACTGAGACTGTAACATGAACTGTGTCAGAGGAATAATTCAATAAGATTATTCATATTCAATTATTCAAGCGACACGATCATGAAAGAAATAATCGTATCATCTAAATCTTAAACGATATTCCCGTAACTATTGCCGCGATCGAATAATATATCGCCCACTCCATTGATCTTATTGTTAGTGCCATTGTCATAGCAATTCCAGCCAATGTAATCAGTATTAAAGTCATTTTGATCCAATTGGTATTGAGTGTGTTGCTCTTTAACCAGCTGAATGCCAATGTGTAACATATAAACGTCGGAATAGAATAAACTGCGCTATAGTAAAGAAAAAGCAGCGAAAAGAGGATTGTTTGGCTAATACCAGGAGAATTTAGCGGGTTAAATCCTGGAGATATAGTCACAAGTATACTACCCAATAGTAGGGTACCCATCCAGTGCTTAAAAACATAAGACCATCGTAGACTGTGCAACATAATCAATTTAGGTAACTCGAAAACTTAAAAAACTTGCGAGTTTGTGTTAATTATCTAAATTACTAAAATTCTTTTATAAAAGTTTCTAAATATTTTGTTGCAGCTATCTCACAGAGCGGTTGTGCTTTTAATATGTTAATTTAATATTGAATTAACATAATTTTAATCTAATTTACACTGCTTAATATTCATTAACACAAGTTGTTGTTAGCTTTGAAACAATTAAAAAGCAAACTTATGTTAAGGAAAGTAGTATTTTACGGAATGGTCCTGATGGTGGGAGTGTCCATAGCTTCATGTTCAAAAGATGAAAAAACAGAATCGGATGCAGGGGCGGTTATTGAAACCGGTACAGCGATAAACATTAGTTCGACATCAAAAAGCGGTCCGGTTGAAGGGAGCCAGGAGACTGGAGCAGACGATGATGATCTTGTTGCAAGCTCCACTTTCAACAGTACCGTAAAGATAAACTTCGATGGCAATTCGGCTACTATCGAAAATGCAGTTTCAGGGGTTACTGTTACCCAATCTGGAGCTGATGTTGTTGTAAATTCTTCAGCAAGTGGTATTGCCTATGAGCTTACCTGCTCAACAACAAGTGGGGCATTCAAGATCTATTCAGATAAGAAATTCAAGGTCACCTTAAATGGGGTCTCTATTACAAATAACGACGGGCCTGCAATCAATATTCAGTCCGGAAAAAGAGCATTTATAGTACTTGCCGATGGGACAGAAAACAAGCTTACAGATGCGGCTACGTATGCCACATCTACCGAAGATCAAAAAGGTACAATTTTCAGTGAGGGTCAATTGATATTTTCTCGGACGGGGGCACTTACTGTTTCTGGCAAAACTAAGCATGCAATAGCCAGCGACGATTATATACGGATTGTGGAAGGTACTATTCAAGTTTCCGATGCTATTTCGGATGGCTTACACAGTAACGACGGTATTTATATTGATGGCGGGAAAGTAAATATCGTGGCAAGTTCCGATGGTATTGAAGCTGAAAAAGGAAGGATTATTGTCAATGGAGGAGAAATCACCTTAAAAGTTGCTGACGATGGGATTGTTGCTTCTTACGAAGATGGTGACG
>PJUD01000194.1_pt1 | contig 53672 bp, 49 predicted proteins | sample 1512341 | NCBI WGS metagenome assembly PJUD01 (sample SAMN08177675, study PRJNA422409) | Feces metagenome, whole genome shotgun sequencing project. | isolation source: Chicken feces (3) enriched on wood chips: beechwood xylan treatment | host: Gallus gallus | place: USA: Madison | collected 2015-01-15 | reverse complement strand
GGCGCGGGCGACGATCCAGTGCCGTCTGTTTCCGGGCGACAGGGTGGAGGATGTCGAGGCGCGGCTGCGCGCGGCTCTACCGTCCGGCATTGCCCTGACGCGCAAGGGCGACAAGGGCGCGCCGGCCGTGCCGTCGCCGCTCGATCCCCGGATCATGGGGCCCGCCGAAAAGCTGGCGCAGCGGCATTTCCCCGGCATTCCGGTGGTGCCCAACCTGCTGACCGCCGGCACCGATGGCCGCTATCTCAGCGCTGCGGGCATCCCGACCTATGGCGTGCCGGGTATCTTCCTCGATCCCGACGGCAATGGCGCGCATGGTGTGGACGAGCGCATCAGGGTGAAAAGCGTCTATGACGGGCGCGATTATCTCTATGCGCTGATCCGCGCCTATGCCGAGGGGCGCTGACCGGCCCCTCGGTTGGCGCCGCTTAGGTCCGGATCCACACGCCCTTGGTCTGGAGATAGGCGTCGATGTGTTCGGCGCCGCCCTCACGCCCATATCCGCTCATCTTGTAGCCGCCGAACGGGACCGACGGGTCAATGGCGAAATAATGGTTCACCCATATGGAGCCGGCGCGGATGCGCTTCACCGCGGTCATGGCCTTGCCGATGTCGCGGGTCCACACCCCGCCGGCGAGGCCGAAGCGGGTCGCGTTGGCACGGCCGATCACCTCGTCCAGGCTGTCGAAGGGCAGGATGCAGGAGACCGGACCGAAAATTTCCTCGCGGGCGATCCGCATCTCGTCGGTCACGTCGGCGAAGATGGTCGGGGCGACCCAATGGCCCTTGTCGAGCGCGCCGCCGGTGACGCGATGGCCGCCGGTGACGAGCCGGGCGCCCTCCTGCGGGCCAAGGTCGAGATAGGAGGAGACGCGGGCGAACTGCTTGGCCGACACCAGCGGGCCGATCACGGTTTCGGGATCGAGACTGGGACCGATCTTGAGATTGGCGGCGAAGGCAGCGATGCGCTGCACCATCTCCTCATAGATCGGCCGTTCGACGAACAGGCGGGTGCCGGCGGCGCAGACCTGGCCCGAATTGTTGAACACGCCCATGGCCGCGGCCGGGGTGGCGGCGTCGAGATCAGCGTCGGCAAAGATGATGTTGGGTGATTTGCCGCCCAGTTCCATCGTCACCTTCTTCACCGATCCGGCCGAGGCGGCGATGATCCGCTGGCCGGTCTCGCACGAGCCGGTGAAGGCGATCTTGTCGACGTCGGGATGGGCGGAGAGGGCCGCGCCGGTCTCACCCGCACCGGTGACGACATTGACGACGCCCGGTGGCACGCCGGCCTCCAGACAGAGTTCGGCGAAGCGCAGCGGGCTGAGCGAGGCATCCTCGGCCGGCTTCAGCACGATGGTGCAGCCGGTGGCGAGCACCGGGCCGATCTTCCAGGCGGCGCTGAACAGCGGTCCGTTCCAGGGGATGATCGCGCCGACGACGCCGACCGGCTCCTTCAATGTGTAGGAGAGGAGATCGACGGGGAAGCTGTTGGACAAGGTCTCGCCATGGATGGCGGTGGCAGCGCCGGCGAAATGGCGCAACGATCGTTGCAACATGCCGCGCAGCCCCATGGCGGCGGTGATCGGCCGGCCCATCTCGATCACGTCAAGCAGGGCGAGATCCTGGAACTCGGCATCGACCAGATCGGCGAGGCGCAGCAGCACCGCCTGGCGCTCGGCCGGCTTGAAGCGGCTCCATGGCCCTTCAAAGGCGGCGCGCGCGGCCCGCACGGCGCGGTCGACATCCTCGGCGCCGGCCAGCGCCAGTTCGGCTACCAGTTCGCCGGTGGAGGCGCTGAAGCTCTGGAATGTCTTGCCCGACAGCGCGTCGACATGCTGGCCATCGATCAGCAACTGCTTGGGCTTGCCGTCGATGAAGGCGGGGCGGCGGGTTTCGATCATCTTTATGTCCTTTCGGAAACAGCCGGTCAGACCGGATCGCCTTCATGGGCGCGGCGCATCGAGGCGCGGCCGAGGGCGAAGAGAAGGGCGGCGGGCAGCAGCACGCAGAAGACGCTGGTAATGAGTGAGAGGCCCACCTTCATCTCGTCACCCCACAGCTTGTCGGTGACGAGGCCGATGAAGGCCGGGCCGCCGGCCATGGCGATGAGGCCGGATGCCAGCACATAGAGCGCCGAGACCCGGCCACGCAGATAGGCGGGGGTGACGACCTGGACGGTGGCCGGCCCCATGCTGGCGGTGGAGAGGATCAGCGCCATGAAGCACCAGTAGCAGGCGACCGTGGCCCAGGGACTGGCGACCAGGAAGGCGGCGATGCCGAAGGGGGCGGCGGCCAGCACGGTCATAAGACACCAAAAGAGATGCGCGTCCTTGCACCCCCGGCGATAGAGGCGATCGACGGTCCAGCCATGGAGCGGGATCAGCGCGGCGGCAGCGATCTGGGCAATGCCGATCACCGGGCCGATCTGCGCCGGCTGCCAGCCATGGACGCGGGCGAGATAGACCGGGGTCCAGAGCTGGAAGCCGATGGTGGCGGCATAAGCGAGGCCGAAGCCGACAAAGGCGGCGGTGTAGAGCGGCTTGTGCCGGCGGATATAGGCCCATGCCTCGCCATAGCCCGCGCCCGCGCTCACGGCCTTGCGCCGGGGCGGCTCGCGGAACAGGAAGACTAGGAAGGCGAGCAAGATGCCGGGCGCGCCGGTCATGATGAACACCTGCTGCCAGGGTTGGAGCGTGCCGAAGAGCGGCCAGGTGGCAGGGCCGGCCTTCATCGCCGCGCCGACGATCGGGCCGCCCAGCAGGAAGACGATGCCCGCGCCCATGACGCCGCCCATGATGAAGACCGACATGGCGAGCGAGACGCGGTGCGGCGGGAAGCTGTCGCCGACGACCGAATAGCTGCCGGTGCCAAAGCCCGACTCGCCCGCACCCACCCCGGCCCGCGCCATGGCAAGGCCGATGAAACTGCCGGCGAGGCCGCAGGAGGCGGCGGCGATGCTCCAGACCGTGACCGACAGATAGAGGACGATGCGGCGGCTGAAGCGGTCGAGCGCCATGCCGAGCGGGATGGCGCAGAGGCAGAAGAGGACGGCGAAGGCAGGCCCCTGGAGCAGGCTGATCTGGAGGTCGGAGAGACCCAGATCCTGTTTGATCGGGCCGACCATCAGCGCCATGATGTTCCGGTCGGTCAGCGACAGGATATAGAGCAGGAACAGGATCGCGACCGTGAGCCAACCCATGAAGGGGCTGGGATAGTCGGCGGTGGCCGGGGCAAGGGGCGGCGGCGCGGGGCTGTCGATCGGCGCGGATGATGACGGCGAAGCTGACACGGACAAGGCAGGTTCGCTCATCGGCGGAACGCCTTGATTATCACCGATTCTCTGTTGCGCAGGCTCGACACCGACCTTCTCCATGCTGATCGCCGTGCCTGGTCCGCGGAGCGGCACGATCTGTTGCCGGCATAACGCACATTTTTGCACCATAGGTCAATATATGATGCGCCGCTTTTCACGGCTTTATCCCGTGCCCCTAATAAGAAAGCCGGATTTCCGCTGCGGCAAGGGTGTAATTTCTTTTCGATCAAACATTTACCACTGGTGCAAAATTAGTTGACATCCACCGCGGGAGCGATAGAAATAAAAATGCACACCGGGATAATAATGACAGGTGTGGGCCAACGAGCCGACACATTGCGTCCAGGGAGAGGAAAGACCAATGTCCAAGCACAAGATTTTTGCGTCGTCGCTGGCGATCGGCGCCAGCATCGTCGCGATGACGAGCAGCGCGCTGGCGCAGGATGCGGCTGCGCCCGCACCGGCACCGGAGCAAGCCGCCGAGCAGGGTAGTGCCGCGCCGGTCAGCACATCCGACATCGTCGTTACCGGGTCGCGCATCGTGCGCGACGGCTATACCGCGCCGACGCCGGTAACGGTGGCGACGACCGAGGAACTGTCGCGCACGACGCCGTCAAGCATTCCCGACGCGCTCAACAAGTTGCCGCAATTCTCCAATTCGCTCAGCCCCTCCAAGTCGGCGTCGAACTTCTCGAACGCGCCGATCCATGGCAATGTGCTCAACCTGCGCGGCCTGGGCACGCCCAGCGCCAATCCCAAGGGGCCACTGCGCACGCTGATCCTGTTCGACGGCATGCGCGTGTCGCCGACCGAATATATCGGCACGATCGACACCAATGTGCTGCCGCAGCTGCTGATGCAGCGGGTCGATGTGGTGACCGGCGGCGCCTCGGCTCAATGGGGTTCTGACGCGGTCGCGGGCGTCGTCAACTTCGTGCTCGACAAGAAATTCACCGGCATCAAGGGCGTGGCCCAGGCAGGCATTTCCGACGAGGGCGACAATGCCAACCAGCGCCTCGGCCTGGCAGTCGGCCAGGATTTTGCCGGCGGGCGCGGCCATATCCTGCTGAGCGGCGAATATTCCAATAATGAAGGCATGCTGCGCAGCGATCGCGACTATGCGACCAAGGGCTATAGCTATGTCGGCAGCGTCGTGGGTTGCACCAAGCTGGCGACGGAGGCCGCCTCGGTCTGTGCGCCCGGCGGCGCGCGCAATCCCTATACGATCGGGTCGAACATCCTGATTTCGGCGCTGGCGCCCAATGGCCGCATCACCGCCTCCAGCGTGGCGGGCAATCCCTATGTCGGACAGGTCATCAACAATGATGGCACGACCCGGCCGTTCAACACCGGCACGGCGGTCGGCACCACCGGCTTCCAGTCGGGGGGCGACGGTTACCAGATCCCGACCACCGGCGCGGCGGTCATCCCGCTGACCACCTATCAGGCGTTCGGTCGTCTGAGCTATGATCTGACCGACGATATCAACGCCTTCGTTCAGGGTAGCTGGTCACGCTCGGACCTGGAATATTCGACCCAGGTGAATGCGCTGGTCCCCTCGTCGCAGGGCGTCACCATCTACAAGGGCAATCCCTATCTGTCGTCCGCGCTGGATGCGGCGCTGACGTCGGCGACCGACAGCTACACGGTCGGCCAATATGATGCTGGCCAGCCAACGGCCGTCGCCAAGGAACGGACCGATTACTGGATGGTCAATGCTGGCTTCACCGGCAAGCTGGGCGGGCTGGACTGGAGCGCCACCTACTCGCATGGCGATTCCAAGCACACCCTGGCCAATTCCGGCCTCTATGACAGCAAGAAGCTTTATGCCGCGGCCGACGCGGTGGTCGATCCGAGCACCGGCCAGATCACCTGCCGCGTGCTGCTCGATCCGACCTATGCCAGCCAATATGCGGGCTGCAAGCCGATCGACGTGCTGCATGGCGATCCGTCCAAGTCGACGCCCGAAGGCTATGCCTATGCGACCGGCACGTCGCGTTACCGGGCCAGCATCCGCCAGGACAGCTTTGCAGTGAACCTCAGTGGCAGCCTGTTCGACCTGCCGGCCGGGCCGGTCGACTTCGCGGTCGGCGCGGAATATCGCAAGCAGACGCTGAACCTCACCAGCAATGCCGATCCCTCGCTGCTCGACACGGCGGCCGAACGCAGCGCCTATTTCGCCGGCCTGCGCGGGGTGCCGGCCACCACCAACTTCTATTGGCTGACCAATGTCGGCACGGCGCATGGCAGCCTGAACGTCAAGGAAGCCTATGCCGAACTGGCGGTGCCGATCCTGAAGGACAAGCCCTTCTTCCGCGAACTCAGCATCAACGGCGCGGGGCGCATCACCGACTATTCGACGTCGGGCACGGTCGAGACCTGGAAGGTCGGCACCACCTGGAAGCCGGTCGATGACCTGCTGTTGCGTGCCACCCTGTCGCGCGACATCCGTGCGCCCAACCTGTTCGAACTTTATTCGGGGGCGCAGAGCGGCATCGGCATCGTCAACGATCTCCAGACCGCCGATGGCAGCTATGGCAGCGGCCTCAACCAGAACGTCAATACCGTTACCAGCGGCAACGCCAATCTGAAGCCGGAGAAATCCAAGACGCTGACGATCGGCGGGGTGCTGACCCCCTCCTTCTTCCGGGGCTTCTCGCTGTCGGTCGACTATTACAAGATCAAGGTCACCGGCCTGATCGACAGCCTGTCGTCGCAGCAGATCATCACCAACTGTTATAATGCAGGCGGTTCGGGCGTGGCCGAATGCGGCCTGATCGACCGGGCCACGCCGACCAGCCTGCCGTCGCTGGTGCATATCGTGCCGGCCAATATCGCCTTCCTCAAGACGGCCGGCATTGATTTCGACGCCAGCTATCGCACGGCGGTGGGCGATGGCGCGCTGGGTCTGCGCCTCTACATGAACTATCTCGATAAGTTCGATGCCCAGCAATATGCCGGTGCGCCGATCGCCCATTATGCCGGCGTCAGCGTGGTCGGCAGCAACCCGACCGGCTTCCCGCGCTGGCGCGGCAACCTGTCGGTGGACTACAGCAACGGCCCGTTCGGCATCACCCTGTCGGAACAATATATTCACAAGATGCGGCTCGACATTCCGGGCGGCCCGGTGCCGATCCAGTTCGTCGACGATAAGGTGAAGGCGGTCTGGTATACCGACCTGGCCATGCGCTTCACCGTGCCCCAGGGGAATGGCAATTTCGAGCTGTTCGCCAACGTCAACAACCTGTTCGACAAGCAGCCGCCGATCATTCCGGGCACCGTGCCGGGCGTGAACCTGCCCACCAATATCGCGGTCTACGACTTTATCGGCCGGGCCTTCACGGCGGGCGTCCGCTTCAAATTCTGATAACCGATACGGACATCAGGAAAATCAGCGCCGGAGGCCCGATTTCGGGGCGTCCGGCGTTGCGTTTTTATATCGTGATGGACGAAAGACAGAGGCTGGTGGGGGCGGGGGCGTCATTTGTCGAGCCGTTGGTCCACGCATGTTGGCGTTCCTTTCGCCTTGCAAAGTTTTGATCCTTTGAGCCGCCTTTGATTGACTAAGGTCCGCGCCAGTCTTACATCGCGGCGCATATCCGTATCGGGCCTGCGCGCCCGCGAAATATAGGAATTTGCATGTTCGGCGCACTCGCCAAGTCTATCTTCGGATCGTCCAACGAACGTTATGTGAAGTCGCTGGGCAAGATCATCGACCAGATTGCCGCCTTCGAACCAACGGTCCAGGCGATGAGCGACGAGGAACTGGTGAACCAGACAGCGCGCTTCCGTGAGCGCCTGGCCAATGGCGAGACGCTGGACGGCCTGCTGCCCGAAGCTTTCGCGACCGTCCGCGAAGCGTCGGTCCGCGTGCTGGGCATGCGTCACTTCGACGTCCAGATGATCGGCGGCATCGTCCTGCATCGCGGCGAGATCGCCGAAATGCGGACCGGCGAGGGCAAGACGCTGGTGGCGACGCTTGCCACCTATCTGAACGCGCTTGAGGGCAAGGGTGTCCATGTCGTCACCGTGAACGACTATCTGGCCAGCCGTGACTGCGAATGGATGGGTCAGGTCTATCGCTTCCTGGGCCTCACCACCGGTGTGATCGTGCCCAACCTGTCGGAAGACCAGCGCCGCGAGGCCTATAATGCCGACATCACCTATGCGACCAACAATGAACTCGGCTTCGATTATCTGCGCGATAACATGAAGTTCGATCGCGGTGCGATGGTCCAGCGCCCGTTCAACCATGCGATCGTCGACGAAGTCGATTCGATCCTGATCGACGAAGCGCGCACGCCGCTGATCATTTCCGGCCCGACCGACGACAAGTCGGAGCTGTATGTCGCGGTCGACGCGATCGTGAAGCAGCTGGTCGAGGAGGATTATGAGAAGGACGAGAAGCAGCGCACGATCACGCTGACGGAAGACGGCACCGAGAAGATCGAGCGCCTGCTGGAGGCCGCCGGCCTGCTCCAGGGCAATAATCTCTACGATTTCGAGAACACGCAGGTCGTCCATCACGTCAACCAGGCGCTGCGCGCGGTGGTGATGTTCCGCCGCGACATCGATTATATCGTCAAGGACGGCAAGGTCGTCATCATCGACGAATTTACCGGCCGCATGATGGATGGTCGTCGCTGGTCGGATGGCCTGCACCAGGCGGTGGAAGCCAAGGAAGGCGTCCAGATCGAGCCGGAAAACCAGACGCTCGCATCGATCACCTTCCAGAATTATTTCCGCATGTACCCCAAGATTTCGGGCATGACCGGCACCGCATCGACCGAAGCGACCGAATTCTACGAAATCTACAAGATGAACGTCGTCACCATCCCGACCAATCGGCCGGTGCAGCGCGTCGACGAGGAAGACACGTTCTACAAGAATCTGGAAGACAAGTTCCGGGGCATTGCGCGCACCATCAAGGAACATGCCGAAAAGGGTCAGCCGGTGCTGGTCGGCACCGTGTCGATCGAAAAGTCGGAAATGCTGTCGGAATTCCTCAATCAGGAAGGCGTCAAGCATGCGGTCCTGAACGCGCGCTTCCACGAGAGCGAAGCCCATATCGTTGCCCAGGCAGGCCGCAAGGGCGCGGTGACGATCGCCACCAACATGGCTGGCCGCGGCACCGACATCAAGCTGGGCGGCAATCTGGAGATGCGGGTCGAGGACGAACTGCGTGATATGCCGGAAGGCCCCGAGCGCGAGGCGGCGATCGCCCGCATCGAGGTCGAGATCGAGGCGGAGAAGCAGGAAGTGCTGGCGGCCGGCGGTCTGTTCGTGCTGGCGACCGAGCGGCACGAAAGCCGCCGCATCGACAACCAGCTGCGTGGCCGTTCGGGCCGTCAGGGCGATCCCGGCCTGTCGCGCTTCTACCTCAGCCTCGACGATGACCTGATGCGCATCTTCGGCCCGGACACGATGTTCGCCAAGATGATCCGCTCCAACCTGGAAGATGGTGAGGCGCTGCCCCCGTCCAAGTGGCTGAGCAAGGCGATCGAGACCGCCCAGCGCAAGGTCGAGGCCCGCAACTACGACATCCGCAAGCAGGTCGTCGAATATGACGATGTCATGAACGACCAGCGCAAGGTGATCTACGAGCAGCGCAGCGACATCATGGACGCCGAGACGGTGGACGATGTCGTCACCGACATGCGCCATGAGACGGTCAACGACCTGGTCGGCGCGTCCTGCCCGCCGGGCACCTATCCCGAACAGTGGGACATGGAGCGGCTGAAGCTGCGCACCGCCGAAGTGCTGGGCCTGGAGCCTGATTTCGACGCCTGGCTGGCAGAAGACGCCGTCGATCCGGAAATGATCGAGGAGCGGCTTGCCGCTCTGGCCGACGCGGCCATTGCCGAGAAGACGCAGGAAGTCGAAGCGGCCGACTGGCACATGATCGAGAAGAGCATCATGCTCCAGAGCCTCGACCATCACTGGAAGGAGCATCTCTCGACGCTCGACGCGCTGCGCCAGGTGGTGCATCTGCGCGCCTATGCGCAGAAGACGCCGATCAACGAATATAAGCAGGAAGCCTTCGCCCTGTTCGAGCGCATGCTGGAAAATATCCGCGAGGACGTGACCAGCTCGATCGCGCGGGTGCAGTTCCGCATGGAAGCGCCGCAGCCGCAGTTCGACCTGCCGGTGCTGCCGGACTTCATCACCACCCATATCGACCCCTTCTCGGGCGAAGATAACAGCGCGGATATCGATGGCAGCCAGTTGGCGGGCATCACCACCACCATTCCGCGCGCTCCGGTGGACAATGTCGCGGCGGGCGAGTTCGCCAATCTGGACATCAGCCGCAATGCGCTGTGCCCATGCGGTTCGGGCCAGAAATACAAGCATTGCCATGGTGCGCTGAGCTGAAGCGCGACCACAGGCGCGAAACAGGGAAGGGCGTTGCCGATGGCAGCGCCCTTTTTTGTTTTGATCCTGCAACGAAAATGGGGAACCCTTGCGCTGACAGGCCGTTACGCATTGCGCCTATGCGATGCGGACCGGGTGTTCCGGCGGAAGGAGAAGGGCATGAGGAAATTTGCGATGGTGCTGGCCTTGGCTGTGATTACAGCCCCGATGGCGGTAACGGCCCAGCCGCCCGGCCACGGACAGAACAAGCCTTCGCACAATAATGGCAACGGCCCCGGTAACAAGCCGCCGGGCCATAATGGCGGGCCCGGCCCTGGCGCGTCCCATGGCAAGCCGTCCCATAATAATGGGCGGCCGCCAGCGCCGGGCAAGCCGTCCCATTCCGCCTCCCATGACGGAAAATATTATCCTGACCAGCATTATCGCCCCGGTTCGTCGCGCGATCGCTATCGCATCGACCGGAACACGCGGGTCTATCGCGGTGGTAATGGGCGCTATTATTGCCGCCGCAATGACGGCTCGACCGGTCTGATTGTTGGCGCGGCTGTGGGCGGCCTTCTGGGCAATGCGCTGGGTGACGGCGATTCCGGCGTGTTGAGCACGATCCTGGGCGCGGGCGTTGGTGGCGCGCTGGGCCGCGAGATTGATCGCGGCAACGTCTATTGCGAATAAACGCTCATCATTAAGGGAAAGATGGCGCCGCTGGTCTCGTGATCGGCGGCGTTTTCACGTTCACTGGCACGGCGCGGTCCTGCCGATCTACATTCCGCGTCTTGGCTAAGCCCGATGTTTCGACTAGGGCATCATCGATGCGCCGGTTCATGCTGGCGCATTGCATAACTGACGCCGGTGTTCCGCAAGGAACTTAATCGGGAATGCGGTGCGGGGGCCTGGCCCCTTATTCCGTGGCTGTCCCTGCAACTGTAAGCGGATAGCGCGATGCACGAGCCCATGAGGGCAGCCACTGGACAGAGCGTCCGGGAAGGCGTGCATCCCGCAACGACCCGCGAGCCAGGAGACCTGCCGGCGTTTCGGTCGCTCTTGTCCTGACCCAGGGGTTGGTCATGGCACGGTCTCTCTTCCGTCTGGGCGGCGAAGCGTGTGGCTGGGGCTGCACGGCCGCGTGGTGTCGGGCGCCTGTCGCGCCTGCCTGCCACCTCGCGCCGACCGGCGATGCCGGCAAGCCCCGCCTGGTTGCGTCCCGGCGCGCGGAGGATGTGCCTGTGAGCCAGACCGGCGCGGGCAGGGATAGGGCGACCGCGAACCATGCGGTGGCCTGCGGGCCGGCCGTTCGGGGCTGGTGTCCTGACGCCTGGCGCCCGATGGCGGCGGGCGACGGGCTGATCGTGCGCGTGAAGCCGCGCCTCGGTCGTCTTTCGGCTGACGACATGGCGGCGCTGGGCGAAGCGGCGATCGCCCATGGCAACGGCTTGATCGACATGACGCGGCGCGCTAACCTCCAGATCCGCGGCGTGCGCGACGATAGCTGGCGCCCCTTGCTCGACCGGCTGCTCGACCTTGGCCTGGTGGACCGCGATGCCCGGCGCGAGGGCGCGCGCATGATGATGGTCGCGCCGGACTGGCGCGAAGGCGACGACAGCCATCGCATCGCCAGCCAGTTGCTCGATCGCCTGGACGAACTGCCGGACTTGCCGGGCAAGATGGGCTTCGTCATCGATGCCGGCGCCGCACCGCTCCTGTCCGGCGAAGCGGGGGATTTCCGCATCGAGCGGGCGCGGGACGGCGGCCTGATCTTGCGTGCGGAGGGGCGGGCACAAGGCGTGCCGGTGGACAGCGGCCGCGAAGTGGATGCGCTGCTTGCGCTCGCCCGATGGTTCGTGGAGAGCGACGGCGCGCGCATGGGGCGCATGGCCCGGCATGATGCGCCCCTGCCGGATTGGGCAACGGGCACGGCAGAGGCGGCGTCGCCGCGTGCTCGGCTGATGCCTGGCGCATGGGATGGCGGCATGGCCTATGGTCTTCCCTTCGGCCGGATCGACGCGCGGCACTTTCTCGACGCGCCGGCCATGCGGCTGACCTCGTGGCGCATGCTGCTGGCCGAAGGACAATTGCCCGGCCTGTCCGCCGAGGCTGCCGACCCGCTCATGCATGTGGAGGCCTGCCCCGGCGCACCTGCCTGTCAGCAGGCGAGCGTGGAGACGCGCGACCTCGCCCGCCGGCTGGCGCCCCATGTGGCGGGCCGCCTTCATGTCTCCGGCTGCGCCAAGGGCTGCGCCTGTTCGATGCCGGCCGACATCGTGCTGACGGGGCGGGACGGGCGCTACGACCTTGCCTTCCATGCCCGCGCAGGATCGGCGCCCGTCCGTCCTGACCTCACCGCCACCGACCTTCTTGCCCATTTCGGAGCCTGTTGATGCCCCATGATTATGAGAGGGACGGCGCGGCGATCTATCGCCAGTCCTTCGCCACCATCCGCGCCGAAGCCGACCTCGGGCGCTTTGCTGCCGAGGAGGAGCCGGTCGCCGTGCGCATGATCCATGCCGCGGGCATGGTGGACCTGGCGGCCCATATCCGCTTTTCGCCGGGCTTTGCAGCGGTGGCACGGCAGGCCCTGACCGCAGGGGCACCGGTGCTGTGCGATGCACGCATGGTGTCGGAAGGGGTCACGCGCGCGCGCCTGCCCGCCGACAATGCCGTGCTCTGCACCCTGCACGACACGGCCGTGCCGGACATGGCGCGGGCGATGGGCAATACCCGGTCCGCCGCCGCGCTGGAACTGTGGCGGCCGCATCTTGCCGGGGCACTGGTTGCCATCGGCAATGCGCCCACGGCGCTGTTCCACCTGCTCGACATGCTGGAGGATCCGGCCTGTCCGCGTCCCGCGGCGATCATCGGCTGCCCGGTCGGCTTCGTCGGCGCGGCGGAATCCAAGGCGGCACTGTGGGCGGCGCAGCCCGTGCCCTGCTGCGTCGTTGACGGGCGGCTGGGTGGCAGCGCGATCACGGTTGCGGCGATCAATGCGCTGGCGAGCCGCGCGGAATGAGCGGCACCGTCTATGGCGTGGGCCTTGGCCCCGGCGCGCAGGACTTGCTGAGCGTGCGCGCCGACCGGCTGGTGCGGGGCGGACGGCATGTCGCCTATTTCCGCAAGGCCGGCCGACCGGGGCAGGCGCGCCGCATCGCGCAGGGCATGTTGCGGGACGATGCGATCGAACTGGCGATGGAATATCCGGTGACGACCGAAATTCCGCTCACCGACCCGCGCTATAACGACTGCCTTGCCGCCTTCTATGCCGACTGCACCGGCCGGCTGCTGGCGATCGCGGAGGCGGGCGAGGATGTGGTTGTATTGTGCGAGGGCGACCCCTTTTTCTACGGCTCCTTCATGCATCTGCACAGCCGGCTGTCGGGGCTGGTCCCGGTCGAGGTGGTCCCCGGAATCATGGGCATGTCGGGCGCGTGGAATGCGACCGGCCTGCCCATCACCTGGGGTGACGATGTGCTGACCGTCGCGATGGCGACGCTGCCGGAAGAGGAACTGGTCCGCCGCATCCGCGATACCGACGCGCTGGTGGTGATGAAGATCGGCCGGCACCTGGCCAAGCTGCGCCGCGCCGTGGCGGCGGCCGGGCGCAGCGATGAAGCATGGCTGGTCGAACATGCCGCCATGCCGGAACAGCGCGTGACCCGGCTGGCCGATGTCGACAGGGTCACGCCCTATTTCTCGATCCTGCTGATCCACGGCCAGGGGCGCCGGCCATGAGCTTTGCGGCGGGAGAGGGGGGCTGGATCGCGATCGCGGGGCTCGGGCCGGGGGATGACGCGCTGGTGACGCCGGAGGTTGATGCCGCGCTGGCTGCCGCGACCGACGTGGTGGGCTATATCCCCTATGTCGCGCGGGTCGCGCCGCGTGCGGGGCTGGTGCTGCATCCTTCGGATAATCGGGTGGAACTGGACCGGGCGGCCCATGCGCTGGACCTGGCGGCGCAGGGGCGGCGGGTCGTTGTCGTCTCTTCGGGCGATCCGGGCGTCTTTGCCATGGCATCCGCGCTGTTCGAGGCGCTCGAGGCCGGACCGGCCCACTGGCGCGACATCGATATTCGCGTGCTGCCCGGCATCACCGCGATGCTGGCCGCCGCGGCGCGTGCGGGCGCGCCGCTCGGCCATGATTTCTGTGCGATGAACCTGTCGGACAATCTCAAGCCCTGGTCCCTGATCGAAAAGCGGCTGCGGCTGGCGGTGGAGGCGGATTTCGCCATGGCTTTCTACAATCCGCGCTCGGCGTCGCGGCCGGAAGGGTTCGTGCGCACGCTGGCGCTGTTGCGGGAGCTTTGTGGCGACGCGCGCCCGATCCTCTTCGCCCGCGCCGTCACCACCGCGCAGGAGACACTGCATATCGTGCCGCTGGGACAGGCGCGGGCGGACATGGCGGACATGCGCACCATGGTGATCGTCGGGTCGAGCCGGACCCGCATCATCGAGCGGGCGCGCGGGCCGATCCTCTACACCCCGCGCGGCATCCCCGACGAGGCGGCGGGATGAGCGATCCAGTCGAGCACATCCTCGGGCCGGTGGAACTCCCGCCGATCGGGCAGCGCGGGCCGGTCGATCATCAGCACGCGCAGGCCCAGCGCGCGCGCGGCGTCCAGCTTGGCGGCTGCGCCCGTGCCACCGGCATTTTTGGCGATGATCAGGTCGATGCGATGATCCCGCAGCAGGCGCGTGTCGTCCGCCACCGTGAACGGGCCGCGATCCAGGATCAGGGCATGATCGGGCAGGGGCGGCACCGCATCCGGCGCATCGACGAAGCGCAGCAGATAATGATGCTGGGGCTGGGCGGCGAAGTCCTCCACATGCATGCGCCCCAGGGCCAGCATGATCCGCTGAGGCGGGCCGTCGAGCGCGGCCACCGCCGCTGCCATGTCCGGCACCGCGGTCCAGCGATCGGCGGCGACGGGCGCCCAGGGCGAACGGGTCAGTGCGGCATGGGCGATCCCCGCCCTATGCGCAGCCGCCACCGCATGAGCGCTCATCGTCGCGGCAAAGGGATGGGTGGCATCGACCAGATGGGTGATGCCTTCCGCGCGCAGATGCGCGACCAGTCCCGCCACCCCGCCAAAGCCGCCGATCCGCACGGGCAGGGGTTGCGCCCGCGGGCTGGCCGTGCGTCCGGCATAGCTGAATGTCGCGCGCATGCCGCGCGCCGCCAGCAGGACCGCCAGCGCGCTTGCCTCCGTCGTGCCGCCCAGCAGCAGGATATTGGGCATGGATGACATCAATTCTCCCCCCTGGTTGACGATCGTCGGCATCGGCGAGGACGGGATGGACGGCCTATCTGCGGCGAGCCGCGCGGCACTGGCGGCGGCGGACCTGGTCATGGGGCCGGCCCGGCACCTAGCGCTGCTGGCCGGGATTAGCGCGCCGATCGTCGAATGGCCAGTGCCCTTCGCGGACGGGATTGCGCGGCTGCTGGCGCATCGTGGGCGACTGGTGGTGGTGCTCGCGTCGGGCGACCCCTTCTGGTTCGGCGCGGGCGGCAGCATCGCGCGCCATCTGGCGCCACATGAATGGTGCGCGCATCCCGCGCCCTCCACCTTCGGGCTGGCGGCGGCGCGGCTGGGCTGGGCGATACAGGATGTCGCGTGCCTGGGCCTGCATGCCGCGCCGCTGGAACGGCTGCGTCCGCACCTCGCGCCGGGCGCGCGGGCGCTGGTGCTGCTGCGCGACGGGGCGGCGGTGACGGGACTAGGCGTGTGGTTGTCGGCCAGGGGATTTGGCGGGTCACGCCTGCATGTGCTGGAAAGCCTCGGCGGCCCGCGCGAGCGGATCCGGTCGATCGAGGCGGGGGCGACGATACCGGCCGACATCGCCCATCCCGTGGCGGTCGGGCTGGAGGTCGCCGGTGACGGCCCCGTCCTGACGGTCGCCAGCGGTCGTCCCGACGCGCTGTTCGACCATGACGGACAGATCACCAAGGCGCCGGTGCGCGCCCTGACCCTGTCGGCGCTGGCGCCCCGGCCGGGGGACTATCTGTGGGACATTGGTGCGGGGTCGGGATCGATCGCGATCGAATGGCTGCTGGCCCATCCCGCCAATCGCGCCTGCGCGGTGGAGGCCGATCCGGCCCGCGCGGACCGGGCCCGCGCCAATGCCCGTGCGCTGGGCGTGGATCGGCTGGAACTGATGATCGGTCGCGCGCCGGACATGTTGCCCGATGGCTTGATGCCGCAGGCGGTCTTCATCGGTGGCGGTCTGTCGCAGGCGCTGCTGGAACGACTGGAGGCGCTGCTGCCACCCGGCACGCGGCTGGTCGCCAATGCGGTGACATTGGAGTCGGAGGCGCTGCTGGCGCTCTGGCACGGGCGGCGGGGCGGCAGCCTGCTGCGCATCGAACTGGCCGACGCCGCGCCGCTCGGCAATCGCCATGGCTGGCGGTCGCGCTATCCGGTGGTGCAGTGGAGCGTTACGCTATGATCGTCGCGGGCTTCGGTTTCCGTGCCGGCGCGACCACCGCGTCCCTGCGGGCGGCGCTGGCGGCGGCCGGCGACGGACGGGATGTCACCCATCTCGCCACGCTGGCGGACAAGGCGCCGGCACTGGCGGAACTGGCCGCGCAACTGGCCCTGCCGCTCATCCCCATTGCGGCGGATCGCGTCGCATCCTGGCCCACCATCACCCGGTCGCCGGCATCGCTGGCCGCGCGTGGCACCGGCAGCGTCGCCGAGGCCTGTGCCCTGGCCGGCGCGGGGCAAGGCGCCCGCCTGCGCGCCGCCCGCAGCCTTTCCCCCGATCGCATGGCGACCTGCGCCATCGCTCAAGGAGCATCATCATGACCGTCCATTTCATCGGCGCCGGCCCTGGCGCGCCCGACCTGCTGACCCTGCGCGGCCGCGATCTGATCGCGGCCAGCCCGATATGCCTCTATGCCGGGTCGCTGGTCCCCGTGGAGGTGCTGGGTCATTGCCCGCCCGGCGCGCGCATCGTCAACACCGCGCCCATGGACCTGGACGCCATCATGGCGGAAATCGCCACCGCCCACGCCGCCGGGCAGGATGTGGCGCGGCTCCATTCCGGCGACCTGTCGGTCTGGTCGGCGATGGGCGAGCAGATCCGCCGCCTCCGGGCGCTCGACATCCCCTTCACCGTGACCCCCGGCGTGCCCGCCTTCGCCGCGGCGGCCGCTGCGCTGGAGGTGGAGCTGACGCTGCCCGAACTGGCCCAGTCGCTCGTCCTGACGCGCACGCCGGGGCGGGCCAGCACCATGCCTCCGGCCGAGAGCCTGACCAATTTCGCGGTGACGGGCGCGACCCTGGCCATCCATCTGTCGATCCACAATCTGGCGCAGGTGGTCGCCGATCTCACCCCTGCCTATGGCGCGGCCTGTCCGGTCGCGGTCGTGTGGCGGGCAAGCTGGCCCGACCAGCAGATCGTGCAAGCGACCCTCTCGTCGATCGAGGCAGCGGTCGCGGGCAGTATGGAGCGCACCGCCATCATCCTGGTCGGCCCGGCGCTGGACGCGGCGGATTTTGCCGAAAGCAGCCTCTATGCGCAGGGCTATGACCGGCGTTTCCGGCCCCAGCATGCCGGATCGCGCTATGCCGGGTCGTCCGAGTGACGGTGCCGGGCCTGCTCGTTTCGGCGCCCGCATCGGGCTCCGGCAAGACGACCGTCACGCTCGGTCTGCTCCGCGCGCTGCGCGACGCGGGCGTGACGGTGCAGCCGTTCAAATGCGGGCCGGACTATATCGACCCGGCCTTCCATCGCGCCGCCTGTGGCCGGCCGTCCTTCAACCTGGATAGCTGGGCGATGGACGGCGCGTTGCTGGACCGGGTGGCGGTCGAGGCCGGCGATGCCGACATGATCGTGGCCGAAGGGGCGATGGGCCTGTTCGACGGGGTGGCGGGGCGGGGTGCGGCCGGCCATGGCACCGCCGCCGACGTGGCGCGCCGCATGGGCTGGCCGGTGCTGCTGGTGCTCGACATATCCGGACAGGCGCAATCCTGTGCGGCGACGGCGCTGGGCTTTGCCCGTTTCGATCCCGATGTGACGATTGCGGGCGTCATCCTCAATCGCGTGGCGAGCCCGCGCCATGAACGGCTGGCGCGGGCAGGGCTGGCGGCGGCGGGCATTGCGGTGTTCGGCGCCTTGCCCCGGAACGCGGACCTCAGCCTGCCCGAACGGCATCTGGGGCTGGTGCAGGCCGGCGAGCAGAAGGGGCTCGATCAGGCGCTGGAGCGCCATGGCGCACTCATGCGGGAGCGGGTCGATCTCGCCGCGGTTCGGGACGCCGCACGGGCGCACGGCGTCAGGGCCGGCGCGCGTCTGCCCGATCCCCCGGCACAACGGATCGCGGTGGCGCAGGACGTGGCTTTCTCCTTCCTCTACCCGCATCTCCTCGAAGGCTGGCGACAGGCCGGGGCGCAGATCATGCCCTTCTCCCCGCTGGCCGATGAGGCGCCAGCGGAGGATGCCGACCTGATCTGGCTGCCCGGCGGCTATCCCGAACTCCACGCCGGGACCATCGCCGGCGCACAGCACTTCCTGACGGGCCTGCGCCGCCATGCCGAGGATCGGCCGGTCCATGGCGAATGCGGTGGCTATATGGTGCTGGGGGATGCGCTGATCGACCGGGACGGCACCGCCCATCGCATGGCCGGGCTGCTCGGCCTTGTCACCAGCCATGCGGACCGCCGCCTGCATCTGGGCTATCGACAGGCGGAGCTTCTGGCGCCTGTCGCGGGGCTGCGCGCCGGCACCATGCTGCGCGGCCATGAGTTCCATTATTCGACCATCGTGGGCCAAGATGACGCGCCGCTGATGCGGGTGGTCGATGCCGATGGCGCGGCGGTCGCGGAGACCGGCTCGCGGCGCGGCTGGGCCAGCGGTTCCTTCTTCCACATGATTGCGAGCGCATGATGATCGACCTGCACCTCATCGGCATCGGCACCGGCAACCCCGATCATCTGACGGCCCAGGCGGTGCGGGCGATGAACAGCGCCGACCTCATCCTGCTGCCGCGCAAGGGCAGCGCCAAGTCCGACCTTGTCGACCTGCGCCGCACCATCTGCGCGGCCGTGCTGACGCGGGCGGTGCGGGTGGTGGAGTTCGACCTGCCCGTGCGCGATGCGCGCGGCGACTATATGGGCAGCGTCCAGGACTGGCACGATGCCATCACGCAGGCCTGGGCCGGACAGATCGCGCGCCACCTGCCCGATGGCGGCCGCCTTGCCCTGCTGGTCTGGGGCGATCCCTCCCTTTATGACAGCAGCCTGCGGATCGCCGACCGGCTGGCGGAGAAGGGGCGCGCGATCCGGGTCAGCGTCGTGCCGGGCATCACCAGCCTGCAGGCGCTGACCGCGGCCCATGCGATCCCGCTCAACCGGCTGGGCGCGCCGGTGGTCATCACGACCGGGCGCCGCCTGCGCGACGATGGCTGGCCGGCCGACGGCGACAGCGTCGCCGTGATGCTGGATCAGGGCTGCGCCTTTGACGCGCTCGATCCCGCCGGCATCCATATCTGGTGGGGGGCCTATCTCGGCATGGAGCATCAACTCCTGGTCGAAGGGCCGCTGGCGGTCGTGCGGGACAGGATCGCGGGGCTTCGCGCGCAGGAACGGGCCCGGCATGGCTGGATCATGGACATTTATCTGATGCGCAAGGGGGGGATGATCCTACGCTGACATGCCTGATATCTGCTTCTAGCCCGTTGGCGCTGATAGGCCTTCGGTCTATTGGACGAGGATAGATGTGCTGAAAATGTTGCTGATCACCAAATTGGAAGGATGCCTTGTTGCTCGATGGCCCCCGCCTTGCCCCGCTATCAGGCGGGCAACCAGACGCCCTGGTCATACTGATCCACGGTTATGGCTCGAATGGCGCGGATCTGATTTCGCTGGCCGAAATGATGCAACCCTCGCTGCCATCCGCGGCGTTTGTAGCGCCGAACGCCCCCTCATCGCTCCCGCACATGGCAGCGGCTTACCAGTGGTGGCCGATTGAAACCTTCTCCATGGCTGAACGCGCGGCGGGGGCGGCGGCGGCTGGCCCCGCCCTCGACGCATTCATTTCCGAGGAACTGGAGAAGGCGGGGTTGACCAGCGACCGGCTGCTACTGGTGGGATTCAGCCAAGGGACGATGATGGCACTGCATGTCGGGCTTCGCCGGAACAGCGCCATTGCTGGTATCATCGGTATCTCGGGCATGCTGGTCGCGCCCGAGCAGTTGGAGGCAGATATCGGCAATCGCCCTCCGGTTTTGCTTATTCACGGCACCGAAGACGAGGTCGTTCCCTTCCGTTCGATGGAATTGGCATCGTCGGCATTGGCTGCCGTCGGCGTGCCCGTTGCGACCCATGCGTCTCCAGGCCTTGGTCATAGCATCGGATCGGACGGTCTGGCCGCAGCCACCGCATTCGCCCGTCGCCTCCTCCCCTGAATTTGCAGGTGAAGCCTATCATGTCATCGCTCCCTTACGCCCCCATGTTCGTTTTCCTGGACTTCGAGGCGTCGTCCCTCGCCAAACTCAGCTATCCGATCGAGGTCGCGTGGGTCTTCGAGGATGGCACGAGCGAGGCGCATCTCATCCGCCCCGCGCCGCAGTGGACGGACTGGGATACGGAGGCCGAGGCCGTTCATCACATTTCCCGCGCCATGCTGGAGCGCGATGGCACGCCGCACGATGTCGTGGCGCGCCGCATGGTCGAACAGCTTTCGGGGCATAGTCTCTTCGCCAGTTCGCCGTCCTGGGACGGGAAGTGGTTGAGCGCATTATTGCGAGCGGCCAAGCTCCCGCGCCATGCCTTGCGGCTTCGTGATACCGAAGAGGCGCGCGTGGAAGCGGCCAGGCGAACGCTCGCCCCGGTCGTTCCGGCCGAGCGCCTGCACATCGAGATCGACGATCTGCTGACAATGGTGGACGTCAGGCGAGACGAAGGGGAGCCGGTACATCGTGCGCTCCCAGATGCGCAGGAGGAGCATCGTCATTGGTTGGCTGTCGTTTCGCAAGCCGAAACGATAGCCCGGAAAGCGGGGCATGAATGACGATGTTCGACTGGCTCGCCTAACGACGATCTACCCCGCGCCCGAAGCTGGGGCGTTCTGTGGCATATTTCTCAGCCTCCTCGTCCGCTCGCCTCTCCGCCGCTGCATTTATGGAGAGCATCACGAGATGCAGGTCATTTTTCTTTGCAAGCGCCTGCATCGAGACTTTGGGGCTTCGAACGTCCCGTGACAGGATCAACCAGTCACGGGCCTCGACGGTGATCCAGGCGGTGGGCTGGTCGATCTTGTCCTCCAGCGCCGAGGACGGCGCGGCATCTCCCCGCTGGATCGCCATGGCCGGGAAGGTTCGCGATGGTCGCGCATAATGTACGACGCCATGTTTGATGAACAGAATCGCGCACGCTGCGGGTGTGACATCGAGGTAGCGGTTCGTCGCGGCTTCGATCGTGACGCCATAGCTGGCGGCGAGCGCGACTACATGGGCTATGGCGGGCTTGCCCAGGCTGTCGAGGGACGCGGCCATAAGCGGCTTGGGCATCAGCAATCCGGCAGCAAAGCGATTGGCCTGTGCTTCCTGCTTGCGATGAGGCGTATCGCGCCGGTTTTCGCTGAGGTCTCGGGCGCTGCAAGGTCCGTCTTTGCGCGCGGTCTTGAGCAGAAAATGGCCTAGCTGATGCGCGATGGCAAAGCGTCTGCGCGGGGCAGAGAGTGCTGCCGAGCAGGAGATGACAGCTGTCACGCCCGTTCCATCGACCAGGACGCTACTGCTGACCGCTCCGTCCGACAGGCCGCGAATGTCCGTGATGCCGACGCGCCGCGCGATATCCTCGACAGGAACGGGGGCGCTGATATCCGGATGATGCCTGAAAATCGCAGCAAGCAATGTCTCTGCAGAGTTGCAGCCTGCCAGTTCAGTTAGAAGTCGCTCTCTCGCCATAGCGGCGTCCTAGCTCAAGGAAGGGGGACAAGCGAGGTTTCGTCGTCATCATCCCCCCATTCGGGGAACAGTGCCTCGATCGCCGCCTTGAGATCATTTGCTTCGGGAAGCAGGTCAAAATGCGCCAGCATCCGCTTGATCAGTTGTACGCGATAGGGGCCGATGGCGGGCAACGTCTCCAACCCTGGCAGGCACGGGTCTGCCAGTCGCTGCGTCAGATCCCCCAGCGTATGAAAGCCGGCGGCAATCAACCGCTTTCGCAGGTCGGCAGGCAAGATGGACTGGCCAATCGGCAGGTCGCGCACCGTGGCATCTGGCCTGATCTTAAGCAGCCGGGTTTGTGCCGCCTTCGCCCGTTTCAGGGTGCGTCGGATCAGGCTGATCTGGCTGGCGCTGAGGCCGAGCTTCTGCCGGATTTGGGCATAGGAATGGCCGGCCATGCGCAGGTCGCGCGCGTCTTCGAGATTGCATGTGGCCTGTTCGGGCCTGCTCAACATGGATCGGACAATCATTACCCGATGGCGCACAAGGGCAGATGTGGAGAGCGGAAATGTTTCATAAAGTTCTTATAAAACAATATATTGTGGCGGAAGCGGTGGGATTCGAACCCACGGTGAGCTTGCACCCACGGCGGTTTTCAAGACCGCTGCCTTAAACCACTCGGCCACACTTCCGTTGCGACGCTTCCTAGCGAAGCGGGCGAACAAGCCAAGGGCAAAAATGACAATATTGAAGGGAATGGTCGCCCATTCGCGACTTCGTATCGGATAGGGGTTTCGCCGGTTGCCCTGGCTGTGCCACAAAAGGCCATGGCAGATTCTCGGTTCAATTCGCTGGCCATTGCGCTGATGATGGGTTTTTCGACGGTTGTGGCGGGATTGGCTGCGCCGCAGGTCGCAGTTGCGCAGGATGATGGGGACTTTCGCGCCTATCTGGAATCGCTGCGGCCCAAGGCACGGGCCATGGGCATTCGCGACGCGACGCTGGACGCCGTCTTCCCGACCCTGACGATCAACCCGCGCGTCGTGGCGCTTGACCAGAGCCAGCCGGGCGGGGGCGCCTATTCGCCCATTCCCAATTTCGAGCCCTATCGGGTCAAGCATGTCGATGCCGCCCGGATCAGCCGCGGGCGCGCCGTCTATTCCGCCAATCGCGCACGGCTGGCCCGGATCGAGGCGGAAACCGGCGTGCCCGAGGAAATCATGGTCGCCATTTTCGGCCATGAAACCAATTATGGTTCCTACACCGGCGATTTCGACCTGATCCGGTCGCTGGCGACGCTCGCGCATGAGGGGCGCCGACGCACCTTGTTCGAGCCGGAATTGCTGGCGACGCTCAAGATGCTGAACGATGGCGTACCGCGCAGCCGGCTGGTCGGCAGCTGGGCCGGGGCGACCGGCTATCCGCAATTCCTGCCCTCGGTCTATCTCAAGCTCGCCAAGGATGGCGACGGCGACGGCCGGGCGGATATCTGGACCAGCCAGGCGGATGCACTGGCGTCGATCGCCAATTATTTCGTTGCGGCCGGATGGCGGCGGGGCCAGCCTTGGGGTGTAGCGGTCAGCGTACCGACCAGCTTCAACCGGGCATCAGTGGCCGCGCGCACGACGGCGCCGCGCTGCCCGCGGGTCTTCAACCGCCACAGCCGCTGGCTGACCATGGCCGAATGGCGCAAGCTGGGCCTGTTCCCCGCCAGTGGCATCTGGCCGGCGGACACTGTCATGGCGACCCTGCTGGAGCCGGATGGGCCGGGCAAGACCGCCTATCTGCTGACCAGCAATTATCGCGCGATCCTCGACTATAATTGCTCCAATTTCTACGCTCTTTCCGTGGGGTTGCTGGCCGATGCGGTCAAGCAATAGGAACTGGCTCGCGCTGGGCGGCGCGGCGTCTCTGCTTGCCTCCTGCGGCAGCGAGCAGGCCGTTGCGCCGCCGGCCCCGCGCCCGGCGACACCTGTAACGGCGCCAGCGGTTGCGGACGAACCGGTCAAGATCGGCGAACCCTATAGCGTGGGCGGCAAGACATATGTCCCGGCTGATCCGGTCAATTATGACGAGGTCGGCTATGCCAGCTGGTATGGCGAAGAGGCGATTGGCAAGCCGACGGCCAATGGCGAGGATTTCGTGCCGTCGGCGATCAGCGGCGCGCACAAGACCTTGCCCCTGCCAAGCTATGTCGAGGTGACGGCGCTGGGCAGCGGTCGCACTATCCTGGTCCGGCTTAACGATCGCGGCCCGTTCAGTAACGATAAGCTCATCGACCTGTCGCGCGGCGCGGCCGAACAATTGGGCATTACCGGCGATGGCGCCGCGGCCGTTCGCGTTCGCCGGGTCAATCCACCCGAGCAGGAAAAGGCTTTGCTGCGGGCCCGCCAGCGCGCGCCCGAGCGGATCGAGACGCCGCAGCCTTTGCTCAAGGTGCTGCGCGGGCGTCTGGCGCAAGTGCCGGCAAGCTCGCCGGCGCAGGTCCAGTCTGCACGCCCCATCGTTCAGGCGATCCCGGCTTCGAGCAGTTCCAGCCGTCGTGGCGCATCCTTCGATACGCCCGCGCCACCCACTCCCAAGCCGGCCCCGAAGAGCACAGCGCCGACAAAACCGGTGACGGGCGGCTATGTCGTTCAGGTGGCCGCTCTTTCTTCCCAGAGCCGGGCCGAGGCGCTGGCCAGGCAAATCGGCGCGCATGCGGTTGCGGCCGGTCCGGTCTGGCGGGTGCGCTATGGCCCTTACCCCTCGCAGGCGGCAGCGCAAGCCGGCGTGAAGGCGGCGGCAGCGAAGGGCTTTGCGAATGTCCGTGTCATGGCTAATGACGCGCGCTAATCATAGCGATGCGTCCAGCGAATCTATCCAGTCGAAGGCTTGAGTTCATGAAGAAAACCGTTGCCGCCACTCTCTTCGTCGGGCTGCTGGCCCAGCCGCTGGTTGCGGCAGCCCCGCCCTATACGAGCGAGGCGCCGATCGCCTATATGAAGGATCTGTCTTCGGGCGCAGTGCTTTACGACAAGGGCGGCGAAACGCGGATGCCGCCGGCCTCACTCGCGAAGATGATGACGGCGCATGTCGCCTTCCGCCTGATCCAGAAGGGCGAGCTGAAGCTCGACACCAAATTCACGGTGCGTCCGGAAACCTGGAAGCAGTGGCACGGCCCGCAGGCTGGTTCGACCATGTTCCTGTCGGCGGGCGAACAGGTTTCGGTCGAAAATCTGCTGCACGGCATCGTCACCCTGTCGGGCAATGATGCCTGCGTCGTGCTGGCCGAGGGTATTGCCGGCACCGAACAGGCGTTCGTCGCGCTGATGAACGAGGAGGCCAAGCGCATGGGCCTCAAGAACAGCCATTTCGGCACCAGCAATGGCTGGCCGGACGAAGGCGTGACCTATGTCACCGCCGAAGATCTGGCCAAGCTTGCCGAAGCGACGATTGTCGAGACGCCGGATCTCTACAAGAAGTTTTACGCCACTCGCTCCTTCACCTGGGGCAAGACCATGGGCGGCTCCGACATTGCGCAGGCCAATCGCAACCCGATTCTGGGCAAGATTCCCGGCGCTGATGGCCTCAAGACTGGCCATACCGAGGAAGCCGGCTTCGGCTTCACTGGTTCGGCAGAGCAGGATGGCCGCCGCCTGGTGATGGTGGTTGCGGGCCTGACCAGCTTCAACGGCCGTATCGCCGAATCCGTCCGCTTCATGGACTGGGGATTCAAGGCCTGGAAGGCGCAGCCGCTGTTTAAGAAGGGGCAGACGGTCGAGACCGCCGCGGTCCAGTTGGGCAGCGCGTCGACCGTGTCGCTGGTCGCGCCGCAGAATATGGCCGTCACCATGCCGCGCACCGCGTCGGCCAATGTGAAGGTCAAGGTCGTCTATACTGGCCCGATCAAGGCACCGATCGCCAAGGGCCAGCAGATCGCCCAGCTCATCGTCCAGACCCCGGATACGCCGCCGCAGGTGTTGCCGCTGGTTGCCGGTGAAGATGTCGCGGAAGCCGGCATTTTCGGTCGTTTGTGGAATGGTCTGAAGTCCTTCTTCGGGTGATCACAGGCCGTTTCATCACGCTTGAAGGCGGCGAGGGTGCCGGCAAGTCGACCCAGCTTCGTGCGCTGGCGTCGGCCTTGCGCGCGCGCGGGCTGGAAGTCGTCGAAACCCGCGAGCCGGGCGGCAGTGAAGGGGCGGAGGCGATCCGCGCCATGCTGCTGACTGGCGGCGCGGATCGCTGGAATGCCCGCGCCGAAGCTCTGCTGTTCGCCGCCGCGCGCGCCGACCATATCGAAAAGACGATCCGTCCGGCACTGGCCCGTGGCGCCTGGGTGCTGTCCGATCGTTTCCTCGACAGCAGCCGTGCCTATCAGGGGCAGGGCGAACTCAGCGATGCCGACATTTTGGCGCTACACCAGATCGGCAGCGCCGGCTTCCTGCCCGATCGCACGCTGTTTCTGGCCCTCCCCGAAACGGAAGCGGAAGCGCGCGCCCATGCCCGTGACGGCGACGTGTCGGATCGGATCGGCGGCCGCGACCGCGCCTTCCACCGCGCCGTGGCCGATGCGTTCGTCCGCTTTGCCGCTGATGAGCCGGGACGGGTCCGCGCGATCGACGCGTCGGGCGCGGCGGACGATGTCACTGCCCGGCTGCTCGCGGCACTGGACGACCTGCTGCCATGACGTCACTGGTCGGGCATGACGCCCAGGCGCAGACCCTGCTGGCAGCGGCAAGCAGTGGGCGCATGCATCATGGCTGGATATTGAGCGGCCCGCGCGGCATCGGCAAGGCGAGCTTTGCCCGCGCCATGGCGCTGCGCCTGCTGGCGGATGCGGCCGGTCCGAAGTTCGAGGGCGAGGGGCTCGCCGTTCCCGAAAGCCACCCGATCCGGCGCCTGATCGAGGCGAGCGCCCATCCCGATTATGCCGAATTGGCGCCGCTGGAAAAGGACGGCGTTACTGCGCGCAACATCAGCGTCGATCAGGTGCGCGGCCTGCAGCGGCTAATCCAGTCGGCGCCGTCGCTCTCTTCCCGTCGCATCGTCGTGATCGACAGTGCCGATGATCTGGAGCGCGGCGCCGCCAACGCCCTGCTCAAGACGTTGGAAGAGCCGCCGGCAGACATGATCTTCCTGCTGGTCAGCCATGCGCCGGGCCGGCTGCTGCCCACCATTCGCTCGCGCTGCCGCACGATGCGCTTTGATCCGCTGTCCGACGGCGCCATGGCGACGGTGCTCCGGCGCGAGGATGAAAGCCTGTCCGGGCCGGAACTGGACGCCCTGCTACGCGCCGGGGAGGGCTCGCCCGGTCGTGCGCTGCGCTATGCGGGTCTCGACCTTGCGGGCCTCGAAAAATCGCTGCTGGCGATTGCGGCCGACGGTGATCCCGGCAATCGGGAGCGCTTGCGCCTGGCCAAGGCGCTGGCGGGCAAGGCGGCCAAGCCGCGATACGAAGCCTTTTTGGAGCGCGCGCCCGCCTTCATTGCCCAGGCTGCCCGGACCCGCCATGGCCCGGCACTGGGCAGCGCGCTCGATCATTGGGAAGCAGCCCGCCATCTGGCGGGCGGTGCAGTGATCCTGTCGCTCGACCCGGCCTCGGTCGTTTTCGAGCTGGGCGGCCATGTCGCGGCACTGGCTGAGGCGGCGACCTGAAAAGCGGCTTTGCGGCGACGCGAACAGCCGCTAGGGAGGCTGCATGTCGCAGCCTTACACCATCACCACCGCCATCTCCTATCCCAACGGCCGTCCGCATATCGGCCATGCCTATGAGGTGATCGCCACCGACGCGATCGCCCGGTTCCAGCGGATGATGGGCCGCGATGTCTTCTTCCAGACCGGAACCGACGAACATGGGCTGAAAATGGCCCAGACGGCGCGCAACCGCGGCATCGAGCCGCGCGAGCTGGCCGATGAAATGTCATCCTATTTCAAGCAGATGAACGATAGTCTGAATATCAGCTTTGATCGTTTCATCCGCACCAGCGAACCCGATCACCACCGCGCCAGCCAGGCGATCTGGCAGGCGATGGAGGCCAATGGCGACCTGTATCTGGGCCGTTATGAAGGCTGGTATTCGGTCCGCGACGAAGCTTTCTATGACGAGAAGGAAATCACCGAGGGCGAAGACGGCGCCAAGCTGTCGCCGCAGGGAACGCCGGTGGAATGGACCGTCGAGGAAAGCTGGTTCTTCCGCCTGTCCAAATATCAGGACAAGCTGCTCGACCTTTATAACAGCCAGCCCGATTTCATCCGCCCGGAAAGCCGGCGCAACGAAATCCTGCGCTTCGTCGAAGGGGGCCTGTCCGATCTCAGCATTTCGCGCACCAGCTTCGACTGGGGTGTCCAGGTGCCCGGCGCTGACGGCCATGTCATGTATGTCTGGGTCGACGCGCTGACCAATTATATCACCGGCTGCGGCTATCCCAACGATGCCGAGCGGATGGCGCGCTACTGGGCCGAGGGTGGCGACATCACCCATATCATCGGCAAGGATATCGTGCGTTTTCATACGGTGTACTGGCCGGCTTTCCTGATGAGCGCGAAGCTGCCGCTGCCCAAGCAGGTATTTGGCCATGGCTTTCTGCTGAACCGGGGCGAGAAGATGTCGAAGTCGGTCGGCAATGTCGCTGATCCGATGGAATTGGCCGAACGCTTTGGCGTCGACCAGCTGCGCTATTTCCTGCTGTCCGAAGTGACCTTCGGCAATGACGGCAGCTATAGCGCCGAAGCGATTGTCCAGCGCTCGAACAGCGATCTGGGCAATGCGTTCGGCAATCTCGCGCAGCGCACGCTGAGCTTCATCGCGAAAAATCTGGAAGGGCGCCTGCCGGCCATCAATGGCCATGACGCCGCCGATACCGAGCTGTTCGCGCTGATCGACAAGGTCGTGCGCGGCGACATGCCCGCCGCCATGGCAGATCTGGCGCCCTCGGTGGCGATCGATGCCTGGCTGCGCGCGGCCTTTGCCTGCAACCAATATATCGACGCGCAGGCGCCTTGGTCGCTACGCAAGACCGACCCCCAGCGGATGGAGACGGTGCTGGCGACGCTCTATATCGCCATCGCCCAATTGGCGGTCGCGATCCAGCCGGTGATCCCGGCGAGCGCCACTGCGCTGCTCGACCATATGGGCGTGTCGGCGGACAAGCGCAGCTATGGCGCGATCGGCGATCATTGGTATAGCGACCTGGCCGAAAGTGATTTCGTGCTGGCCGCGCCCAAGCCGCTCTTCCCGCGCCTGGAACTGACCGAAGCGGACGCCTGAACCCATGTTGATCGACAGCCATTGTCACCTCAATTACAAGGGGTTGATCGAGGATCAGCATAATGTGCTGGAACGCGCCCGCGCGCGCGGCGTCGACCTGATGCTCAACATCGCCACCCGCGAAAGCGAATGGGACGATGTGCTGGGCACGGCGGTGCGCGAAGCGGACGTGTGGGCGACCGTGGGGATCCACCCGCATGAGGCGGACGAGCATCCCCATGTCGACACCGCCAAGCTGGTCGAGCGCGCGGCCCATCCGCGCGTCGTCGGCATCGGCGAAACGGGCCTCGATTATTATTACGACCATAGCGATCGCGAGCGACAGCAGAAGAGCTTCCGCAGCCATATCGCCGCCTGCCGCGAGACCGGCTTGCCGCTGATCGTCCACACCCGCGAAGCGGAAGAGGATACGCTGGCGATCATGCGGGACGAAATGGGGAAGGGGGCCTATAGCGGCGTCATCCACTGCTTCACCGCCAGCGGCGCCTTCGCCGATGCGGCGATGGACCTTGGCTTCTACATCAGCATTTCGGGCATCGTGACCTTCAAGAGCGCGAAGGATCTGCAGGAAACGGCCGCGCGCCTGCCGCTCGACCGGCTGCTGGTGGAAACGGACTCGCCCTTTCTCGCACCGGTGCCCCATCGCGGCAAGTCGTGCGAGCCGGCCTTCGTCGCCGACACGGCGCGCTTCCTCGCCGATCTGCGCGGTGAAAGCATCGAGCATCTGGCAGAAGCCACCTCGGCCAATTTCCTGCGCCTCTTTGCCAAGATCGAGGGCCGGCCGCAGGCATGAGCCTCAAGCTGACCATCCTTGGCAGCGGCACATCCTCCGGCGTTCCCCGGATCGGCAATGATTGGGGCGCCTGCGATCCCACCGAGCCGCGTAACCGCCGCACGCGCGTCTCGATCCTGGTGGAAAGCGCGACGACCCGGATATTGGTTGATACATCCCCGGACCTGCGAGCGCAGTTGCTGGCGGCCGACGTGATCGACATCGATGCGATCCTGTGGACGCATGACCATGCCGATCACAGCCATGGCATCGACGATGTTCGCCAGTTGTTCCATCATCGCGGCAGCCCGATCCGCGGCTATGCCCGTGCCCAGACGATGCGCCTGCTCCAGGCCCGCTTCGCCTATGCCTTTGCGGGGAGGGGGGGCTATCCCCCGATCATCGTCCCGCATGACCTGCCTGACGGCCTGCGGATCGGCGATATCGACATTGCCTGCACCGACATGCCACATGGCGACATTTATTCGACTGGATTTCGCTTCAGTCATGATGATAGTCATGTTGGATATGCGACGGATTTTCATGCCATAACCCCGGATATGCTGGCGCTGTTCGATGATCTCGACATCTGGGTGGTCGATGCGCTGCGCGCCCGGCCACATCCCACCCATGCCCATCTGGAGATGACGTTGGCGGGGATCGCGGCGACCCGGCCCGGTCGCGCGATCCTCACCCATATGGACCAGAGCATGGACTATGCGACCCTGTGCGCCACGCTCCCCAAAGGCGTGGAGCCGGGCTATGACGGGCTGGTCATCGACCTCAACGACGGAGCACCCCACTGATGGACGGCACGGATCAGGCGATGTCCAGCATCTGGTATCTGCTCGCCCTGGTCCTGGTCGGCTCCGCGCTCATCGGCCGCCGCATCGCGCTGGGCAGCTTCGTGCGGATGGCGCTGCTCTGGGTGCTGATCTTCGGTGCGCTGCTCGGCCTCTTCACCTTCGCCCAGAAGGCGGGGCTGATGCCGGCACGGTTCGCAGCGGAGGAGGGGGCCTTGCTCCAGCCGCAGAACAGTGCCGAAGCCCTATCACGGCCCGCGCCGCCGCCGGCCCCACCGCCGATCCAGTCCGATGGGCAGCTGGTGCGCATTCCGGTGGCGCCGGACGGCCATTATTGGGTGGAGGGCATGGTCAACGGCATGTCCGCGCGCTTCCTGATCGACAGTGGCGCGACCATCACCGCCCTTTCGGAAAATACCGCCCGCGCCACCGGCCTCAATATCGACATGAATGCGCCCCCGATCCCGCTCAACACCGCCAATGGCAAGATCGACGCGCGCCGCGCCAGCATTTCGATGCTGACGGTCGGGCCGCTGCGCGCCAATGATGTCGAGGTCGTCGTCTCGCCGGCGCTGGGCGACGTCAATGTCATCGGCATGAACATGCTGTCCCGTCTCAAGAGCTGGAGCGTTGAAAATGGTGAAATGGTGCTGACGCCATGACGTCACATAGCGGGCAGGGGGTAGGGGCACCCGACAAGCGTGCGCGCCTCAAGGCGATCATCGGCGGTTCCACCGGCAATCTGGTCGAATGGTATGACTGGTATGCCTATGCCGCCTTCACCCTCTATTTCGCCCCGCATTTCTTTCCGAGCGAGGATCGCACCGCCCAGTTGCTGAGCGCGGCCGGCATTTTTGCCGTGGGCTTCCTGATGCGACCGATCGGCGCCTGGCTGATGGGCGTCTATGCCGACCGTCATGGCCGCAAGAGCGGGCTTACCCTGTCGGTCTCGCTGATGTGCGCCGGATCCCTGCTGATCGCGGTGACGCCGGGCTATGAGGTGATCGGCGTCGGCGCGCCGCTGCTGCTCGTGCTGGCCCGGCTGATGCAGGGGCTGTCGATCGGCGGCGAATATGGCGCCAGCGCGACCTATCTCACCGAAATGGCCGGCAAGGACCGGCGCGGTTTCTATTCCAGCTTCCAATATGTGACGTTGATTGCCGGGCAGTTGGTGGCGATCTGCGTGCTGCTGCTGCTCCAGTCGATCCTGACCGAGGCACAGCTTGACGCCTGGGGCTGGCGCATTCCCTTCGCCATTGGCGGGGCCCTGGCGGTGATCGTCTTCTGGCTGCGGCGCGGCCTTGCCGAAACCCAGAGCTATGAAGTCGCAAAGGCCGAAGGCGCACCCAAGTCCGGCTTCATCGAACTCATCACCAACCATCCGCGCGAAACGCTGACGGTGATGCTCCTGACCGCCGGCGGCACGATCGCCTTCTATGCCTATTCCATCTACATGCAGAAATTCCTCGTCAACACAGCCGGCTTCGGTCGGGAAACAGCTTCGGAAATCAATGGCATAACGTTGTTTGTTTTCATGCTGTTGCAACCGGTAGCCGGCGCCTTGTCCGACCGCATCGGGCGCAAGCCGCTGATGATCGGCTTCGGCATCATGGGCGTGCTCTGCACCTATCCGATCTTCGCCACGCTGGCGGTGACGCGCGATCCGCTGGTCGCCGGGCTGCTGGTGATGGCAGGCCTGGTGATCGTCACCGGCTATACCTCGATCAACGCGGTGGTGAAGGCCGAGCTGTTTCCGGCGCATATTCGTGCGCTCGGGGTGGCGCTGCCTTATGCGCTGGCCAATACCTTGTTCGGCGGCACGGCCGAGTTCGTCGCGCTCTGGTTCAAGCAGTCCGGGATGGAATCCGCTTTCTATATTTATGTCAGCGTCATGATCGCGATCTCGCTGACGGTCTATGTCCGCATGCGCGACACCAAAGCCCATAGCCGTATTCTGGAAGACTGAAATGGATGAGGAGGAATATCTCCCATCCATCCAACCCGTGATTTAACATAATATATATTATCGAACTTAAATTGATCAGGCCGGGCTGGCTATCCCCCGGTCGAAACTCTATCGCCCAAGCCATCCATTCCTCGCATCAGGTTCCTCATGTCCAACAGCAGCAAAGCCAGTCCCGCCGATATCATGCCGATCGCCGATGTCATGGCGCGGCTGCGCGATCCGGAAACAGGCTGCCCCTGGGACATAGAGCAGGATTTCGCCAGCATCGCCCCCTACACGATCGAGGAAGCCTATGAAGTGGCCGATGCGATCGAGCGCAATGACATGGCCGACCTGCGCGATGAACTGGGCGATCTGCTGCTGCAGGTCGTCTTCCACAGCCGCATCGCCGAACAGGCCGGCCATTTCCGCCTGCAGGACGTGATCGACAGCATCGCCGCCAAGATGATCCGCCGCCACCCCCATGTCTTTGGCGAAGGTGCCCGGCGCGAGGATGGCCATGCCCAATGGGAAAGCATCAAGGCGGCCGAACGCGCCGACAAGATCCCTGACCCGAGCGCCATGGCCGGCGTCGCGCATGCGCTTCCGGCGCTGCTGCGCGCCGAAAAACTGCAGAAGCGGGCCGCACGCACCGGCTTCGACTGGCCCGATGCCCAGGGCGCAATCGCCAAGATCCATGAGGAACTGGACGAGGTTGCCAGCGCGACGAGCCATGCCCATCGGGAGGAAGAAGTCGGCGACCTGCTCTTTGCCGTCGTGAACCTCGCACGCCATCTCAAGATTGACCCCGAAGTCGCCCTGCGTGGCGGAAATGCCAAGTTCGATCGTCGTTTCCGCCAGATGGAGGCGATTGCCGGCGACGCGTTCGTCGGCCTGTCACTCGACGAGAAGGAAGCGCTATGGCAGCAGGCGAAGCAGGCGGAATAATCAGGCCGGTCACGCCGGCGGATCATGACGCGATCTGGGCAATCCTGGAACCCGTGCTGCGCGCTGGCGAAACGCTGGCGGTCGATCGCGCGATCAGCCGCGAAGACGCCCTTGCCCTCTGGCTGTCCCCGGACCGCACCGTCCGCGTCGTCGAGGATGATGGCGCCCTGCTCGGCATCTTCTACGTCCGGGCCAATCAGACCGGCGGTGGCCGCCATGTCGCCAATGCCGGCTATGTGACCGCTGCCCACGCAACCGGACGCGGCGTTGCCCGGCGCATGTGCGCGGCCTCCTTCGATCTGGCCCGCGATCTCGGTTTCAGCGCCATGCAGTATAATTTCGTGGTTTCCTCCAACAGCCGCGCGGTCGCGCTGTGGCAGGCGATGGGCTTTGCCATTGTCGGCCGCGTGCCCTGCGCCTTTGCCCATCCGACGCTGGGGCTGGTCGACACATTTGTGATGCATCGTTACCTTTGACGCGGCGCGTGCACAGCGGCATAGGGCGCGCAATCGCGACCATCGCGCATAGGGGGTATCTGGTGTCAACTTCGCTGTCCGGGCCGGCCATGGCCCCTTCCCTTTTCCTGCCCGGTTGCGCGCAATGACCGCTCCCCTGTCGTCCTGGCTCGACAGCCGTTTCCAGATAGCCGCGCGCGGCAGCAATGTGCGCACGGAAATCGTCGCCGGCATCACCACCTTCCTCACCATGGCCTATATCGTGCTGGTCAATCCGGCGATCCTGGGGGAAGCCGGCATGCCGCTGGTCGGCGTGGCCGCCGCAACCTGTTTCGCTGCCGCCTTTGCCAGCATCCTGATGGGGATGGTGGCGAACGTGCCGCTCGCGCTGGCGCCGGGCATGGGCCTCAATGCCTATTTCACCTATTCGGTCGTGCTGGGCCTCGGCATTCCCTGGCCGGTCGCGCTCGGCTGCGTCTTTCTCTCGGGCGTCGCCTTCCTGGCGCTGACCTTGGCGGGCATCCGCCAGATGATCCTGGCTGCTATCCCGCCGCATCTGCTCGCCGCTGTCGCTGGTGGCATCGGCCTCTTCATTGCCTTCATCGGCCTGCGCAATGCCGGCATCGTCGTCTCCAACAGCGCCACCTCGGTCGCGCTCGGCGACCTTCGCTCTGCGCCGGTGCTGCTCACCCTGTTCGGCCTGACGCTGATCGCCGGCCTCTCGATCCGCCAAGTCCGCGGCGCGATCCTGATCGGCATCGTTGCCACTACCCTCATCGGCTGGCTGGTCGGCGCGCTGCATTTCACGCCGACGCCCTATGACGTCTCGGCGCTGGGCAGCACGGCCTTCCATCTCGATCTTGGTGCGGTCTTCGCCGGCAGCCATGGCATCGGCGTGCTGGAAATCATCTTCGTCTTCCTGTTCGTCGACCTGTTCGACAATCTCGGCACGCTGATGGCGGTGACAAAACGCGCCGGCCTCGCTCGGCCCGACGGAAGCGTCCCCAATCTCAACCGCATCCTGATCGCCGACGCGGCTGCGACCATGGTCGGCGCGACGGCGGGCACCAGCACCGTCACCTCCTATGTCGAAAGCGCAGCCGGCGTTGCGGCGGGCGGGCGTACGGGCCTCACCGCCATCGTCACCGGCCTGCTGTTCCTGGTCACCATCTTCGCCGCGCCTTATGCCGGCCTGGTGCCGCTCTATGCGACGGCGCCTGCGCTGATCCTGGTCGGCAGCCTGATGATGGCGCCGCTGGTGGAAGTCAGTTGGGAAGAACCGTTCGAGGCTGTTCCCGCCTTCCTCACCCTGGCACTCATCCCCCTCACCTTCTCGATTGCCAACGGCATCGCCTTCGGCATTGTCGCTCATGCGATCCTGAAGCTGCTGCGCGGCAAGATGAGCCGCGCCGACTGGCTGCTCTTCCTGCTCGCCATCTTGATCGTCATCCGCTTTGCCTGGGTTGCCGCCGCATGAAGTTCCTCCTCGCCCTGGTCGGCCTGCTGACCGCCACCCCCGCCCTCGCCCAGAAGCTGGACGAGCAGCCGCGCACGGCAATCATGACCGCCTTCCCGCCCGAACATGCCGCACTCGTCGGCCGGATCGAGCAGCCGCGCACAGTCCGCGTCAACGGCGTGCCGGTGACGCTTGGCCAGATGGCCGGCAAGCCTGTGCTGCTGGTCGAAAGCGGCGTCAGCATGGTCAATGCCGCCATGACCACCCAATGGCTGGTCGATCGCTTTGCGGTGAAGCGCATCCTCTTTTCCGGCATTGCCGGCGGCATCGATCCGTCGCTGCATATCGGCGATGTCGTGGTCGCGGCCGACTGGGGCCAGTTCATGGAAAGCACGATCGCGCGTGAAGCGCCGGGCGGCTATGCGCCGATCTTCCGCACGCCGGGCAACGACCTGCCCAATTATGGCATGATCTTCCCGCGCGATGTCGAGGTCGGCAATGAGGCCGAGGCCAAGAGCTGGCACCGCGCCTTCCCGGCCGATCCCGCTTTGCTCGCCATCGCCCGCGCCCTGTCATCCTCGGAAAGCCTGGCCCGCTGCGCCGATGCGGCCGCTGCAAAATGCCTGCCGCACCAGCCTAGCCTGCATGTCGGCGGGCGCGGTATCAGCGGTCCCGCTTTCATGGACAATGCCGCCTATCGCCAATATCTGTTCGCGACCTTCGAGGCGCAGGTGCTGGACATGGAAAGCGCAGCGGTGGCGCAGGTGGCTTATGCCAACCGTGTGCCCTTCCTCGCCTTCCGCAGCCTCTCGGATCTCGCCGGCGGCGATGCGGAGCAGAACCAGATGAGCGTGTTCATGGCGCTCGCCTCGGCCAACTCTGCCCGCGTGGTGCAGGATTTCGTGGCGCGACTGCCCGATTAACGGTCGCGCTTGAGGAAGCGGGCAAGGCCGGAGTCGGACAGGCGGACATCCACCTGCATCTCCGCATCGCTCGGCCGCGTTGCCAGCACCTCGCCATGCTCGTGCAGCCAGGCAAGCCCAGCGCCGTCACTGATCGGCAGACGCAGGCTGTGGACCCGCGCACCGCGCGTGAGCCGGCTGCTGATCGCCCGCTGCAGCCCCTCGACACCTTCGCCGGTCAAGGCAGAGATGATAACGACATCATCATGCCGCGCCGCAATCTCGCGCGCCTGCGCGGCACTCTCTGTGTCGAGCAGGTCCAGCTTGTTCCACGCCTCGATGATCGGCGGCGGATCAGCCTCGCCATCGCCACGCTCCAAGGCGCCTTCGCCGGCCACCCCCAGTTCGCTCAGCACATCCAGCACGTCGTCGCGCTGCGCTTCGGTATCGGGATGGGCGATGTCGCGGACATGGACGATGATATCGGCCGACAGCACTTCCTCCAGCGTCGCGCGGAAGGCCGCGATCAACTGGGTCGGAAGGTCGGAGACGAAGCCGACCGTGTCGGACAGGATTGCCTTGTCGAGCCCCGGCAGCACGATCTGCCGCATCGTCGGATCGAGCGTAGCGAACAGCAGATCCTCGGCCATCACCTCGGCGCCGGTCAGGCGGTTGAACAGCGTCGACTTGCCGGCATTGGTATAGCCCACCAGCGCGATCACCGGCCAGGGCGCACGCTGGCGCCGCGCACGATGCAGGCCGCGCGTCTTGGTCACCTGATCCAGTTCGCGTCGGATCTTGGCCATGCGGTCGCGGATCATGCGCCGGTCCGCCTCGATCTGGGTTTCGCCCGGACCGCCGAGGAAGCCAAAGCCGCCGCGCTGGCGCTCAAGATGGGTCCAGCTGCGCACCAGGCGGCCGGCCTGATAGTCGAGATGGGCGAGTTCGACCTGCAGCCGCCCCTCATTGGTGGCCGCGCGCTCGCCGAAAATTTCCAGGATCAGCCCGGTCCGGTCGATGACCTTGGCGCCGGCTCCCTTTTCCAGATTGCTCTGCTGCACCGGGGTCAGCGCATTGTCGACGATGACCAGTTCCGCCTCTTCCTGCACTACCAGCGTAGCGATCTGGTCGACCTGACCGCTGCCAAACAGAGTGGCGGGCTTGCGGTCACGGACGCGGAAGCTCTGGGCGGCGCGCACATCGATGCCAATCGCCAGCGCCAGACCCCGGGCCTCCTCCAGCCGGGCGTCGCTGTCGCGGCGGTCACCGCCATGGGTTTCGGCATGCACGACGACGGCACGCGCACCGCGCGCCACTTCGTCCTCGGAGTCGCGATTGAATATGGCCATGTCAGCTTAGAGCATCTGGCCGCGCTCCGGTCTACCCGCGCGGATCGGTGGGAAGACCGGATGCGGCGTGGACGATCAGTCGTCCTGCTCGTTCTCGCCCGACAGGTCGAGCGAATGGAGCGGTTGCACGGTCGAAATGGCGTGCTTGTAGACCAGCTGCACCATGCCGTCGCGTTCAAGCAGCATGCAGAACAGGTCGAAGGCGGCGATCTCGCCCTGGAGCATCACGCCGTTGACCAGGAACATGGTCACCGGGCTACCCGACTTGCGCACGGCGCTCAGGAAGATTTCCTGCAGCAGGCGGGGCTTGCCATTGCCGTCGCTGGCCTTGCGCAGATCGGTCAAATCCATCGTCTGGGCCGGCATGACCGTCGAAATGGCATGCTTGTAGACCAACTGCGACTGACCATCCCGGCGCAGCAGCACGGAAAAATTGTCGAACCAGGTGATGATGCCCTGCAACTTTACGCCCTTGACCAGGAACATGGTCACCGGGGTCTTCGACTTGCGCAGGCTGTTGAGGAAAATATCCTGAAGGTTGTTCACTTTGTCGGCCATGGTTTTTGCCAGTCCTTTATTGGCGGGACGTTACCCGCTCTCGCACCTCTGGGCGGAGGTGTCTTGCCTGCCCCCGCTTGTCGAGGGCGAGGCAATCCTACCGCAATTGCGAAGGGGCGTCCATGCCTGACATCGCCATCGGGAATTTCCCTAGCGTCAGCCGTCCTTTCCGTCGGTAATACCCAGCAATTTCAGTTTGCGGTGCAGCGCAGACCGCTCCATGCCGATGAAGGTCGCGGTGCGCGAGATATTGCCGGAAAAACGGCGGATCTGGATGCGCAGATATTCCCGCTCGAAACTTTCGCGCGCCTCGCGCAGCGGCGCGCCCATGATCGCCGACTGGCCGATCCCATCGCCGCCACCACCGCTCGTCAGTTCGGCCGGCAACATGTCCAGTTCGATCCGCCCGATCCGGTCGCCCGGCGCCAGGATCATCGTCCGCTCGATCACGTTGCGCAACTGGCGGACATTGCCCGGCCATTCATTGGCCTGCAGCGCCGCCATGGCATCGCTGGCGATCTCGGGCGGATTGACCCGGCGGTCGGCGGCGAAGCGCGCCAGATAATGTTCGACCAGCGGCGGGATATCGTCGCGCCGCTCGGACAGCGACGGGATCTGCAACGGCACCACATTGAGCCGATAGAAGAGATCCTCGCGAAAGCGCCGCTCCTCGATTTCCGCCGTCAGGTTGCGCGCGGTCGAGGAAATCACCCGCACGTCGACCTTCACCTGCCGCTGCCCGCCGACGCGGGTGAAGCTCTGGTCGGTCAGCACCCGCAATATCTTGCCCTGGGTGGTGACCGGCATGTCGGCGATCTCGTCCAGATAGAGCGTCCCGCCATGCGCCTGTTCCAGATAGCCCGGACGCACCAGCCCGCTGGGATCCTCGACGCCGAACAGTTCCTCCTCGACCCGGTCCGGGTCCATCCGCGCCGCGGCGACGATGATGAAGGGCGCATCGGCCCGACCGCTCCAGCTGTGCAGCATGCGCGCGGCGACTTCCTTGCCGACCCCGGCCGGGCCGGAAATCAGCACTCGGCTGCCGGTGCCCGCAACCTTCTTGATCGTCGCCCGCACGCCGTTAATCGATGCCGACGTGCCGGTCAGCTCATCATCCTGGCCAAAGCGCGCGCGCAGCGTCTGGTTCTCGCGCCGCAGCCGCTCGGTCTCGGTGGCGCGCGCCACCAGATGGAGCAGCCGATCCGCCTCGAACGGCTTCTCGATGAAATCGGCCGCGCCCTTGCGGATCGCCGCCACCGCCGTGTCGATATTGCCATGGCCGGAAATCATCAGCACCGGAACGGTCGCGTCACGCCGCTTGATCTCGTCCAGCAGTTCCAGCCCGTCGAGCTTCGAGCCCTGCAGCCAGACATCGAGCAGCACCAGCGAGGGGCGCCGGCTGTCCAGCGCCTCGATCGCGCTGTCGCTGTTGGCGGCGGTGCGGGTGGTAAAGCCCTCATCTTCCAGCACACCCGCAACCAGATCGCGAATGTCCTCTTCGTCGTCGACTATCAGAATATCAAGCGCCATTGGCCGTCACTTTTCCTTTGGGCAAGGCAACCACCTGCCCCTCTTCCAGTTTCTCCAGGGCCGCGACAGGGAAGCGCAGCGTCACCCGCGCGCCCCCGCCTTCCGCGTCATCGAAGCGGATTTCGCCCATATGTTCTTCGACAATCTTCTTGACGATGGCCAAGCCCAAACCCGTCCCCTTCGACCGGGTGGTCATATAGGGCTCCAGGATGCGTTCACGCTCGGGCGGCAGGCCGATGCCATCGTCGCGCACTTCGATCACCAGTGCGCCATCAGCCTCATGCAGGCGCATGCGCACATGGCCGCGCACCCCGCCATCCTCGGGCGCCGGCTTCGGCTCGATCGCCTCGACCGCATTCTTGACGATATTGGTCAGCGCCTGGCCAAGCTGCCGGCGATCGCACACCATCTCAATCTCCCCGGCATCCGCGTCGAAGGCGAAGCGAATATCGGGATGGGCCACCTCGTGCAGGAACAGGGCGTGGCGCGCAATATCGCCCAGCGCCTCGCGCCGGAAAACCGGCTTGGGCATGCGGGCGAAGGAGGAAAATTCGTCGACGATGCGGCGCAAATCGCCCACCTGCCGCACGATCGTGCCGGTCAGCCGGGCGAAGGTCGGCTTGTCGCTCGTCACTTCTTCGCCATAGCGGCGCTGAAGGCGTTCGGCCGCCAGTTGGATCGGCGTCAGCGGATTCTTGATCTCATGCGCGATGCGGCGCGCGACATCCGACCAGGCCGCGCGGCGCTGATCCGACAATTGCTGGGTGATGTCGTCGAAGGTCAGGATATGACCGGACACGTCCTCGGACACCTTGACCGCCAGCGTGCGCAGGTCGCCTTGCGCGCGAACCTGGACAATCCCGGCATCCTCCTGCGACGCAACCAGTTCGGCCAGCTCAGCCGAAATCTCGGCCAGCGGCCGTCCGACCGGATCGTCGCCTTCGCGCACCAGGATCGCAGCGGCCGAGCTGTTCAGCAACTGGATCACACCGCCGCGATCGACCGAAAGCACGCCGGCACTCACACCCGACAGGATCGCCTCGATAAAGGCGCGTCGCTCATCAAGCTGACTATTGGCGGCAACCAGCGCACCGGTCTGCGCTTCGAGGCGCTGCGTCATGCGGTTGAAGGCGGAGGCCAGCGTGCCGATTTCATCCCGGCTCGCTGGGCTGGTGACGCGGGCCGACAGGTCGCCCGCCGTGATCTTGCGCGCTGCCGTCACCAGTTCATTGACCGGTCGCACCATCCAGTCCGCCACCGCCAGCGCGATGTAGACGGCGATGCCGACCAGCAACAGCGATCCCACGAACAGCAACAGGTTGAACCGCAATTGCAACGCGCGGGATTGCGCCGCGAACAGATCATAATCGCCCAGCACCTTCTGCGCCCGCTCCACATTGGAGAAGGACGAACTGCCGGCATTGCGCGTGGCATAGAGATAGATTTTGGAATTGGGGTAAAGCAGCGTCACCGCTTCGATCTGGTTCGGCTTGGCAGCCACCACCACATCCTCGCCGGACGCCAGGCGCTTGACCACATCGGCCGACAACATTTCGGACGCCGGCCGGCTCTCGGGATCGACCGTCGCGGCGGTCCGCGCCACGCCGTCCTTGCCGATCTCGATGATCGCCGACCGGTTCAGCTTTCGCGTCACTACTTGATAGATATAGCCTTCGGCAAAGCGCGGGCTCGAAACGCTCGACTGGCCCAGATAGTCGCGCAAATCGCTCGCCATGGTCAGCGTCTCGTCGCGGACCTCGCGCAAATTCTGCTCATAATAGCCACGCGCCAGGTCGCTGGCATTTTGCAGCATGCCGCGCGCACTGTCCGAAAACCAGAATTGCACGCCATATTGGAACAATAGCGACGCAAAGATCACGACCAGCAGCATCGGCACGCTGGCCACGACCGAGAAGATCGCGACCAGTCGGACATGGAGCTGACCATCGCTGCCGATCGCCGATTTTGCAGCCCGACGCTTGGCCACGCGACGCCCCAGCAGCATCAGCAGCGCGATCGCCGGCACCAGATTGGCAACCAGCAACAGCGCCACGATCGGTGGGGTCAACAGGGTGTAGGACTGGTCCTGCCCGGACAACAGGCGATAGGTCAGGCCAGCGATGCCGAGAAACAGGATGAGCGTGACGGCTTCGATCGCGGCGGCCAGGCGACCGTTGCGCAGGTAAGGCCGGATCAGCCTTGCCCAAGCCTGCCCCCGTCGGGGGATTGTCACCGCACCAGTCATAGTGGCTTCGTTACAACAATGCCGTGCCCGATCAAACACAGTTTTTACATAAAACCATGTCGCTGGTCGATGCGATTGGGCGCTTCGTCTCGCCCTTGCTAGTCGCTCAGCCGCAATTGCAGCGGGTCGAGGCCATAATCGGTCAGCTTCTTGCGAAGCGTGTTGCGATTGATGCCGAGCAGGCCGGCAGCACGGATCTGGTTGCCATCAACGCTGGCCAGCGTTTCCTGCAGCAGGATCGGCTCGATCACGGCCAGCAGATTATCGTGCAACTGGGGATTGGCCTGTCCAAGCCCGACGCCCAGTTGACGCTTGGTCCATTCCCGCACGGCCTGCGCAAGCTGCCCTGCGGGCGCGGCATGGTCGGCCGGCACGGCATCCAGCGGCAGCGCGTGGCGCAGCATGTCGGCCGCGATCACATTCTCGCGGCTCAGCACGGCCAGCCGCTGCATGATGTTCTGCAACTCGCGGACATTGCCGGGCCAATGATAGGCCATCAGCAGCTGCGCAGCGTCTTCGGCCAGCGCCTTGCGCGGCAATCCGTCCTGCGCGGCGCGATCAAGGAAATGGCGCGCGAGCAGGATCACGTCCTCACGTCGCTCACGCAGCGCCGGCAGCGATACCGGCACGACATTGAGCCGATAGTAAAGATCCTGCCGGAACCGGTTTTCCTCGATCAGCCGCGGCAGATCCTTGTTGGTGGCGGCGATGATGCGGACATCGACCCGGACCGGCTTCGATCCGCCGACCGTCGTCACCTCGCCCGACTGGAGCACGCGCAGCAGCCTTGTCTGCGCCTCCATCGGCATGTCGCCGATTTCATCCAGGAACAGGGTGCCGCCCTGCGCCTGCTCGAACTTGCCGGCGGTCCGCGCCTGCGCGCCGGTAAAGGCGCCCTTTTCATAGCCGAACAGTTCCGCTTCGATCAGTTCGCGCGGAATGGCCGCCATGTTGATCGCGACGAAGGGACGGGTGCGTCGCTGGCCCAGGCTATGGATGGCTTCGGCCACCAGCTCCTTGCCCGTTCCCGACTCGCCCAGCACCAATATGCTGAGATCGTTGGAAAGAACCCTGGCGATGGTGCGATAGACTTCCTGCATCGCAGGCGAACGCCCGACCAGCGGCAGGCCATCATGCGGCAGCCCCTGTTCCGCCGCATCCGCTCCGCCCGATCGATGCCCCAAAGCGTCCGCAACAGCGCGCGTCAACTCATTGAGATCGAACGGCTTTGGCAGATATTCAAACGCCCCCTTCTCGGTCGCTCGGATCGCGGTGTTCAGGGTGTTCTGTGCGGAAAGAATGATGACATTCAGGTCGGGCTTGCGCTCGATAATCTCCGCCACGCCATCCAGCCCATCGCCATCCGGCAACATGACGTCGGTGATCAGAATGTCGGGCGAAAAACTCTCCATCAGCGCCGCGCGTTCGCGGATCGATCCGGCGATCTTTACCTTGTGCCCCTGGCGCCGCAAAGCCTCGCCCACGACCACGCAGATGGCGGGATCATCATCGACGACCAGGACCGTACCCGTCGCGGCCATCAGCCCATGCCCATCGGCAGCAGGATGCGGAAGGTGGACTCCCCGGCTTCCTGATCGCGGGAATATTGCACGAAACCGCTCATGTCCCTCACCAACTTGTCTACCAATGCCAGGCCGAGCCCCTGCCCGTCCCGCTTGCCCGTGATGAACGGGTTGAAGAGATGGTCCAGAATATGCTCGGGCACGCCCGGCCCATTGTCGATCACCACGATCTCGATCGGCAGCACCGCGCTGCCCTTACGATCGCCGACCAGCACCGACATGCCATGCCGGAACGCCGTCTCGACGCGAATGCAGGGGTGCTCGACATGCTCCAGCGCTTCCGCCGCATTCTTCAGCAGGTTGATCATCACCTGCACCAGCGCATCGTCGTTGATGATCGCGAATGGCAGGGATGGATCATAACGCTTTATAATTTTTACATTCTTGGCAAAGCCTGCCGCCGCAATATGCGATGCGCGATCGATCAGCGGATAGATGTTGCCGGGGCCGCATTCGAGCGTGCGGTCGGTCGTGAAATCCTGCATCCGGTCGATCAGGGCAGCGATCCGGTCCACCTCGTTGCAGATCAACTGGGTCAGCGCGGCATCGCTGCCGCCGTTGCTCGTCTCCAGCAACTGAGCCGCGCCGCGAATGCCGGAAAGCGGGTTCTTGATCTCATGCGCCAGGATCGCCGCGGCACCGACCGCGGATCGCGCGCCGCCCGCCGTGCCGCGATGGCCGATCTTGCGGGCCTGTCCCTGCGCATGGATTGACACGACCCGCCAGCCCTCATGATCGACGATGGGGGAAATCATCAGATCCACCTCCATCTCGGCGGTGCGCCCGGCATGGACCTTGATGTCATAGGCGGCAATCGGCTTGTTGCTGTGCCAGATATCGAACCGGGCACCAGCCTCGGCGATCCGCACCGTGCGCGCCACATCGCTGCCGATGATTGCCGACCGCGCCATGTTGAGCAGGGTTTCCGCCCGCACATTGGCGTCGGCAATGCCGTTGTCCGGCCGCACAACCAAGGTCGCGACCGGCAACGCCGTCATCAGTTCCGACAGGGATGGTCCATCCTGCTGCATCTGAAGCGGCGGGAGGGACGGCAATGGCATGGTCATGCCGCCTGAAGTGCGACCGCCGGTTCAACCGCCGCAATCAGCGGCTCATAAAAGGCAGCCAGCATATCCAGCACCCGCTGCGCGTCCGCCTCCTGATTGACCGTGTTGCGGAACTCCGCCGATCCAGTCAGGCCCTTGGTGTACCAGCCGATATGCTTGCGCGCCATGTTGACGCCAGTCATATTGTCATAATGATCGAGCATCATGCGATAATGCTCTGTAATCAGATCATATTGCTCAGAAAGACTCGGGTCGGCACGACGCTCGCCGGTAGCGAACCAGTGCATCACCTGGCCCAGCAGCCAGGGCTTGCCATAGGCGCCACGGCCGATCATCACGCCGTCGGCGCCGCTCTGGTCGAGCGCCGTTTCAGCGTCCTCGATCGAGCAGATGTCGCCATTGACGATCACCGGCAGCTTGACCGCGTCCTTGACCGAACGGACGAAGCCCCAGTCGGCGCTGCCCTTATACATCTGGCAGCGGGTGCGGCCGTGAACCGTGATCAGCTTCGCGCCCAGATCTTCGGCGATATGTGCCAGCTCGGGCGCGTTGAGGCTCGAATGATCCCAGCCCATGCGCATCTTGACCGTCACCGGCACATCGACGGCCTCGACCGTCGCCTTGATCAGCGCCGCCGCCAGCGGCAGGTCGCGCATCAGCGCGCTGCCCGCATCGCCATTGACGACCTTCTTCACCGGGCAGCCCATGTTGATGTCGATGATCGCCGCGCCGCGATCGGCGTTCAGCTTGGCGGCTTCGGCCATTTCCGTCGGCGAACAGCCGGCCAGCTGCATCGACACCGGTTCCTCCAGCGGATGCCAGGCGGCCTTCTGCAAAGACTGGCGCGTTTCGCGGATCATCGCCGCGCTTGCGATCATCTCGGTGACGTTGAGGCCCGACCCGAAACGGCGAACCAGGGTGCGGAAGGGCATGTCGGTAACACCGGTCATCGGCGCCAATATGACCGGCATGTCGACCGTCACCGGTCCAACGGAAATGGGGGAAAGCCTGCGCGTCATCTACTTCACTGCCTAAAAAACAGGCAGCCCTTAGCCGAAAATGGCCGCGACGACAAGGCGGGCGCCAAGCACGCGCGTTACGCTTTAGAGGTTGGCGAGCATGGGGCAGAGCGTCTATGCGCCGCTGCATGACATCGAACAGCAGGATCGTCGCGCTGATCGTCGCCGCCGGGCAGGGAAGCCGGGCCGGTGGCGACATTCCCAAACAATATCGGCAGATCGGCAGCAAGACCGTGCTGGCCCATGCCCATGACGCCCTGACGGCGCATGGCAGCGTGTCGGCCATCCACATTGTGCTGGGCGAAGGCGAGGAAGACCGTGCTCAGGCTGCACTCGGCGATCGCACCGCCCATTTCGTCACCGGAGCCGACAGCCGGCGCGGTTCCGTTCGGGCCGGGCTGGAGGCGATCGCGGCGGCCGGCGGCGCAGATATCGTGCTGATCCACGATGCCGCCCGCCCCTTCCTGCCAGCATCTGTGATCGACCGGTTGCTGGCCGCATTGGAAGATGCCGAAGGCGCGATCCCCGCCCTGCCCGTCGCCGACACACTGGTGCGGAACGACGGCGCATTGATGGGCGAAGCTGTCGATAGGGCCAGCCTGCATCGCGTGCAGACGCCGCAGGCCTTCCGCTTCGAGACCATCCTGGCCGCCCATCGCGACTGGGACGAGGAACAGGAAGCCACCGACGATGCCCAGATATTGCGCGCATGGGGCCATGACGTCATCTTGGTGCAAGGCGATGAAAGGCTGGAGAAATTGACCTATCCCGAGGACTTCGCCCGTGCCGAAGCGCGCATCATGGGCGCCCGCACCACCCGCGTCGGCATGGGCTATGATGTCCATCGCCTCGCGCCCGATGAGGAATTGTGGCTGGGCGGCGTGCTGGTCCCGCACGACCGGGGCCTTGCTGGTCACAGCGATGCCGATGTCGCGCTCCATGCGATTGTCGACGCGATCCTCGGCGCACTGGCCGATGGCGATATCGGCAGCCATTTCCCGCCGTCCGATCCGCAATGGCGCGGCGCCTCGTCGGATCGCTTTCTCGCCCATGCCCGCGATCTGGCCCTGAAACGGGACGGCCGGATCGACCATGTCGACCTCACCATCATCTGCGAAGCGCCCAAGATCGGGCCGCATCGCGACGCCATGCGCGCCCGGATCGCCGAGATATTGGCGGTTCCGCTCGACCGGATCAGCGTGAAAGCCACCACCACCGAACGGCTGGGTTTCGCCGGCCGGCGCGAGGGCATCGCCGCACAGGCGGTTGCCACCCTCTCCCTCCCCACGCTATTCTGAGCCAACCATGCCCAATACCATCCTGCCCGCCCAGCTTGTCGACCTTGCCGAAAAGGTCATCATCGCCAATCGCCGCGCCGGCCGCACCGTCGCGGTCGCAGAAAGCTGCACTGGCGGCTTGGTATCCGCGGCCCTTACCGAAATTGCCGGCTCCTCCGACGTCTTCGAAGCCGGCTTCATCACCTATTCCAACGACATGAAGGCGGAACTTCTGAAGGTTTCGCATGATGTGCTGGACACGTTCGGCGCGGTCTCCATCGCCACCGCCTGGGCGATGGCGCAGGGCGCCCTCAAGAAGAGCCACGCCCATGTCGCGGTCGCCATCACCGGCATCGCGGGTCCAGGCGGCGGCAGCGAGCAGAAGCCGGTCGGCACCGTCGTCTTCGCGCGGGCGGAACGTGGCGGCAGCCCCGACAAGGTCGTGGCCGACATGCATCATTTCGAGGATAATGGCCGGGGCGGCGTCCGCCTTCAGGCGGCGTTGTGCGCGCTCGAACTGCTGCTGCCCGATTCGCCGGCGCCGTAAAGCACCGCCGCGCGCGTCTCGAACGCGCCGATCATCTTGCGCAGCGCCTTGTCGAAAAACTGGCCAGCCAGCATCTCGAAAATGCGGTTCTTGAATTCGAACTCGACCTCGAAATCCACCAGCACGCCGCCCTGCCCGTCGTCGCGGAAACGCCATTCATTATGGAGATGCTTGAGCGGGCCGTTGAGATAATCGACCCGGACATGGTCCGGGCGATGTTTGTGGACGCGCGAGGTGAAACTCTCGCTGATCCCCTTGAAGCCGACGATCATGTCCGCAACCATCTCGCTCTCGCTGTCAGAGCGGATACGGATCGCGCTGACCCAGGGCAGGAATTGCGGATAGGCCGAAACGTTCGACACAAGGTCGAACATCTGTTCCGGACTATAGGGCAGCTGGCGGGTCTCGTTATGCTTGGGCATTCGCCGTTCAGGCCTTCGCGACGGCCGCCTTGGCCAGCTTCGCCTCGCGCGCGGCGCGCATCTCGGCGAAGTCCTTGCCGGCATGATAGCTCGACCGGGTCAGCGGGCTCGATGCGACCTGCAGGAAGCCCTTGGCGCGTGCGATCGCCGCATAGGCGTTGAATGCGGCCGGGGTGACGAACTCCATCACCTTGGCATGCTTGGGTGTGGGCTGCAGATATTGACCCATGGTCAGGAAATCGATGTCGGCCGAACGCATGTCGTCCATCACCTGGTGGACCTCCAGGCGCTCTTCGCCCAGGCCCAGCATGATGCCCGACTTGGTGAAGATCGACGGATCGAGCTTCTTGACGCTCTCCAGCAGGCGCAGCGACGCATAGTAACGCGCGCCAGGCCGGATGGTCGGGTAGAGCCGGGGCACCGTCTCCAGATTATGGTTATAGACGTCCGGGCGTGCCTCGACGATCATCGCGACCGCACGCTCATGCTTGTTGCGGAAGTCCGGCGTCAGGATCTCGATCGTGGTGCCCGGCGTCGTGCGGCGCAGCGCCTCGATCACCTTGACGAACTGGCTGGCACCACCGTCGGGCAGGTCGTCGCGATCGACCGAGGTGATGACGATATGTTCCAGCCCCATCTCGGCGGCGGCATCGGCCAGGTTCTGCGGTTCGTTGACGTCCACCTTGCGCGGCATGCCGGTCTTCACGTTACAGAAGGCGCAGGCGCGGGTGCAGACATCGCCCAGGATCATCACCGTGGCGTGCTTCTTGGTCCAGCATTCGCCGATATTCGGGCAGGCCGCTTCCTCGCAGACCGTGTTCAAACCCTTTTCCCGCATCAGCTTGCGCGTCTCGTGATAAGCGGGGCTGGTCGGCGCCTTGACGCGGATCCAGTCAGGCTTGCGGGCACGCTCGGTCGTGGCGGGCTGACCGGGGACGGGGATCGGGGCAATGTCGTTCATCGGCCCCAGATAGCGATGCAGGACCATACTTGCCAGCCCTCTCTTTGTGCGGCACATCAATCATCATGACCGACTTTGCAGACATGCTCGAAGGCTATCGCCGCTTCCGTGACACCGGCTGGTCTCAGCAGCGCGAGCGATGGGACGAACTCAACGAGGGGCAGAGCCCCAAGGTGATGGTGATCGCCTGTTCCGACAGCCGAGTCGACCCGGCCCAGATCTTCGACACCAGCCCCGGCGAAATCTTCGTGGTGCGCAATGTCGCCGCGCTGGTGCCGCCGTTCGAAACCAATCCCGGCTGGCACGGCGTGTCGGCTGCGCTGGAATTCGCCGTCCAGGTGCTCAAGGTTGGCGAGATCGTCGTCATGGGCCATGGCAAGTGCGGGGGCTGCAAGGCGGCGCTCAGCCATGACCTGAAGGACGCGCCTCCGGGCGAAGGCGGCTTCATCCATAACTGGATCCAACTGCTCGACGATGCCCGCGACGTGGTGGTGGACCGCTATGGCGACCAGCGTGACCGGGATGTCGAGCGCGCCATGGAGCAGGAAGGCGTCAAGGTGAGCCTCACCAACCTGCGCAGCTTCCCCTGCGTGCGGGCCAAGGAAAAGTCCGGCGAACTGAAACTGGTCGGCAGCTTCTTCGCCATTTCCGACGGCCAGCTTCATATATTGGACGAACAGACCGGCGTCTTCGCCGCAGCCTGACGGGAGGCGCATCATGCCCATGCGGCAGGAAGGGCGCGGCAATATCGCCCTGCTGATCGACGCGGACAATGCGTCGGCGGCCCATTTTGACGCGGTTATGACCGTGCTGGCGGAGCTTGGCACGGTCAATATCCGCCGCGCCTATGGCAATTGGAACAAGGCGACGCTCAAGACCTGGGCGGCGCTGTCGGTCGCGCAGGCGATCGAGCCGCAGCAGCAGTTCGATCTGACCAAGGGCAAGAATGCCACCGACATGAAGATGACGATCGACGCGATGGACCTGCTGTCCAGCGGGCGCGTCGACGGCTTCGGCCTGATGTCGAGCGACAGCGACTTCACCCCGCTGGTGACGCGCCTGCGTCAGGACGGCATCCCGGTCTATGGCTTCGGAAACGTCAATGCGCCCGAGGGCTTCCGCCGCGCCTGCACCCGCTTCATCGACGTGGCGGCGCTGCGGCCGGTCGAAGTGCCGGTGGCCAAACCGGCGGCAGCACCCAAGAAGAAGACGCCGGCCAAGAGCAGCGCGGCCGCCAAACCTGCCCCCGCAGCGGCCCCGCCCCCGCCAGTCGCACCGCCTGCGCCAGCGGGCACCGGTGCGGCGGTGGACCCGGAAGTCGTGCGCCTGCTGATCGACGCCTATGACGAGGCGAAGCGGGACGAGCGCGGCTTCGTGGCGCTGGGGCCGGTCGGCCAGCGGGTCGGCAACCGCTCCAGCTTCGATGTGCGCAATTATGGCTTCAAGCGACTGTCCGATCTGGTCGCCGCCATCCCCAATTTTACCACCGAAGTGCGCGAAGGCGGCCAGACCTGGATCAAGCGGATCCGCTGATGCCGATCGTCGCCCGCCACCTGATGATCCTCGGCCGGGTGCAGGGCGTCTTCTACCGCAACTGGACGGTCGACACCGCGCGCAGCCTGGGCCTCGCCGGTTGGGTTCGCAACCGCATGGACGGCAGTGTCGAGGCATTTGTGCAGGGCAATGCGGATGCGGTCGCCCGCTTCATCACGCTGGCACAGGATGGCCCGCCCGCAGCAAAGGTCGCGCGGATCGATGCGAGCGATGTGGCGGAAGAAGCGCTGGGCAGCTTCGAAAAGCGCCCGACTGCCTGAACCTCGCTCCTTTGCCGTCCAGGCTCCGACCCTTTCCTATTTGGACTTTCCCTGCTTTATCCTGGGGGATGGAAGCCCTCATGCCCGCTCCGCTGCACAAACCCATGACCCAGATGTCGCGTCATCATGACCCTGGCGACACCCCATCATGACGCGACCGTCGCGTCACGGAAACGCCACTGTCGCGTCGATGGCGCGTTGCGCTGATCTTTTTCGCGAAATCGAGCGGAAATACAGGGCAAGAACGGTGTGAACTTCGCCACTGACGCGCCACAATGACCGCGGCGTGACCTTGCGGCCCTCCCCATCCGACCCTCATGTCGCCATTCATCATCAACCGGAAAAGAAGCAGCAACAGTAGAAACCTACATGCCTTCGTGACGACCGGGCAACAAAGCGCGGCGTCACAGCAGGAGAATGCAATGAGTTTGATCCTTATGGCGCTTGCCGCCGCCGCGACCCACAATGTGTCGGTCGAGCATCATGGCAACCAGGTCGGTGCCACCTACACCGCCCGTGCCGACATCCGCACAAAGACCATCGGCGCCAAGACGCCCAACCGCATGGACAGCCAGCGCTGCCAGTGGACCGCGACGATCGTCGTCGACCGCAAGCTGGACCATGGCCCGGCGCTCGCCCGCACCGTGTCGAGCGACAAGCGCTTTTCCGGTAGCGAGGCTGGCGCCTGCACCACCGGCCGTCAGTCGGGCGAACGCAACATGGCCCAGTATCAGGACAAGATCGAAGCACATCTGATCGCCGTGGCGGAAGCCGATCGCGCGCCGCTGCTGGCCGAACTGGACTCGGTGCGCGCTCTTGCGTCGAACTGATCGGACCATCGGCCTGGCATGGCTGGGCGGGCTTGGCCTCGCCCTCCATGCCGTACCGGCAGCCGCCCAATATGCCAGCGGCCCCAGCGCCACGATCGAGGTCGCCAGCGACGAGCGTCGCCGGGGCCTGAGCTGGAGCGACGGTGATCCGGTGCTGCGCGGCAGCCTGTCCGTGCCGGTCGCGCAGGGCCTGTCGCTCGATGGCACCGCGACCAGCCTCTGGGGCAGTGATCGCCATGGCGGGGCTGACGCCGTGATCGACCTTGGCCCTTCCTATGTCCATCAACTGGGCGGCTGGCGGCTGTCGCTCGACGCGCGCTACCATCTCTTCCCCGGCGCCGATCATCAGGGCTATGGTGAATTTGGCGCCGGCGCCGGCTTCCTGATCGGCCCTGCCAGCATCGACATCGGCGCCCAATATGCGCCGCGCCAGTCGGCGATCGGCGGCGAAAATCTCTATCTGTCCTCCGCCGCCTCCTTCGCCATTCCCAGCACCCCGCTCACCGCCTCGGCACGGGTCGGCCATAGCTCCGGGTCGGATCGCGATCCGATCGCCTCGCAACGGCTGCGGCCGGGCGGCGATTATTGGGATTATGGCGCGGCCATCGCCTGGTATCGCGGCCGCTGGTCGGCGGAACTGCGCTACAGCGACACCGACATCGACAGCCGCGATGCGCGCCACGCCGGCTCGGCCCTCATCGGGAAGGTTGGTCTAACCCTGTAGCACCAGGGATATGAGTTCGGGCGTGGAGACGCCGGCCGAACGCAGGAAGCCCTGATAATAATCACAGCCTTCCCGTGCCAGCAGATCGAGCTGCTGCTCCGTCTCCACCCCTTCGGCGATGACGTTGAGGCCCAGCGACTTTGCCATATGGATCACCCCGCGCACGATGATCCGGTCGCGCGCCGACCCGGCGATATCCTGGGCCAGGCTGGAGTCGATCTTCAGATAGTCGAGCGGCAGGCCCTTGAGATAAGCCAGGCTCGAATAGCCGGTGCCGAAATCGTCGATCGCCACCGCCAGCCCTTCGGACCGCAGCGCCGTCAGCAGCGCCGCCGCCGCGTCGACATCATGGATCAGCCCGCTTTCGGTAATCTCCACCGTCAGCCGCGACCGGGGAAAGCCACTGCGGTCCACCTGGCCCAGGAAATCGGCCATGAACCCCGGCTGCGAAATATCCGCCGCCGTGACGTTGATCGACAGGCGCAGATTGGACAGCGCGCTCGGCCAGGCCGCCGCCTGCCGCAAGGCTTCGGCCTGGATATGCGCCGACAGCGGCAGCATATAGTCGGACCGTTCCGCCGTGCCGAACAATATGCCGGCCCCCAGCGGACCATAGATCGGGTGGTTCCACCGCGCCAACGCCTCGACCCCGCTGATGCGATGGTCATAGACCGGATATTGCGGCTGGAACACGATGCTGATCTCGCCCCGGTGCAGCGCCAGCCGCAGGTCGGTTTCCAGTTGGTCGGCGTCGAGCTGGCGGCTGCGCTTCTCGGCGGAAAAGATGCGGATGCCCTCGCCCCCGCCCTGTCGCGCATCGGCCAGTGCAGCCCCCGCCCGCCGCAGCAACTGGGTCGCATCATCCTCCGCCCGCGCCTGCGCGATACCGCATCGCGCAATCAAACGGATCAGATGGTCGCCCGCACTGAACGGCCGGCTGATCGCTTCGATCAACTGCCGCGCCAGATAGGTCGCCCGCTCCGCCGCCGCCGGCTCGCCGGTCAGGCCGACCAGAAATTCCGTGCCGGCGATCCGGGCGACCATCGCATGGCCTGCCACGCTATCGACAATCTGTTCGATCCGCCGCGCAATCCGCCCCAGCAGCGCGTCACCCACCACCTGGCCATAGGCCGCATTCATGCGATCGAACTGGCTGATCGACAGCAGCACCACCGTCGTCGGCAGCCCCGACCGGCGATCCAGCCAGTCCAGTGCCGCCTGGCGCGAACGCAGCCCGGTCAGATTGTCGCGGCTCGCCACATCCTGGTCCTGCGCATCGGACAGCCACTCCACATCGGCCGCCACCGTGCCGTCGACGAAGCGCAGATGATGCACCAGCCGATTGCCCGGCCGCCCCGGCACCGCATGGGCGAACGCCGCCGGACGGCCCGACTGCATCATTCCCTCCAGCGCGTTCAGCACCGCCTTGCGTTCATTGCGCGCCAGCCGGCGGATCAAGGTCGACGGCGTCGGCTGCCACGCTTCGATCCCCAGATTGCGGGCCAGGCTCTCGCTCAGCCGCAGCCCGGCGCCGTCGCGGTCCATCTCCCAGTAAAGCGCGTCACCCCGACGGATGCGCTGCGCCCGCTGGCTCTGCATCGCGCCACCACCCAGCCGCTCGACCAGCCGCTGCGCCGATGCCAGCGTC
>PJUD01000189.1_pt1 | contig 55606 bp, 60 predicted proteins | sample 1512341 | NCBI WGS metagenome assembly PJUD01 (sample SAMN08177675, study PRJNA422409) | Feces metagenome, whole genome shotgun sequencing project. | isolation source: Chicken feces (3) enriched on wood chips: beechwood xylan treatment | host: Gallus gallus | place: USA: Madison | collected 2015-01-15 | reverse complement strand
GTTCACCGTCGTCGGAGCGATGGGCGCCGGATCGGCGGCGCTCTCGTTCGCCGTCCTGCCGTTCGTGGACCTGTCCTGGCTGGCGGACCCGCGCGGAATCGCGATGACGCTGTGGCTCGGCCTCGCGACCATCGCGACCGCCTACGCCCTGTTCACCTGGGGACTCGGCGGACTGACCGCCGCGACCGCCGCGACGTTGACGCTCGGAGAGCCGCTGACGGCCAGCATCCTCGGCCTGACCGTCCTCGGCGAACAGCTGTCCGCGGCCGCGGTCGTGGGTCTGGTGATCCTCGCCGCCGGTCTCGTCCTGCTGGCGTGGGGCTCGCGGCGCCCCCGCGACCCGGCGCCGTTCGCGGTCGAGGGCTGACGGCGCCGTCGGCAGCGCACCCGCTCACGCGGGCACGACGAGGGCGACGGCGAACGCCGCGACGCCGTCGCCGGTACCGGTGAACCCGAGTCCGTCGGTCGTCGTCGCCGACACCGCCACCGGCGCGCCGAGCGCCGCCGACAGCACCGCCTCGGCCTCGCCCCGGCGCGCGGCGAATCGGGGGCGACGCGCCTGCACCTGCACCGACACGTTGCCGATCGCGAAGCCGGCTTCGGCCAGCAGCGCGCGCGTGCGGACCAGGAACGCCTCGGCGTGCGCGCCGGCGTACTCCGGGTGGTCGGTGCCGAAGTGCGTGCCGATGTCGCCGAGTCCCGCCGCCGCCAGCAGCGCGTCGACGATCGCGTGGGCCACGGCATCGCCGTCGGAGTGGCCGTGCAGCCCCTGCTCGCCGGGCCATTCCAGCCCCGCGAGCCACAGTCCGCCGTCGCCGCCGAAGGCGTGCACATCCGTGCCGACGCCGACACGCGGCAGCGCGGGGCGCGGGTCGAGCGCCGCGACCACGGGCGGGATCGGCGCGACCAGGCCGCGGGCGCGGTCCAGATCGGCGGGCGTCGTGATCTTGAACGAGAGCTCGTCGCCGGCCGCGGTGAACACCGGGAAGCCCGCCGCCTGCACGAGTGCGGCATCGTCGGTGTGCTCGGCCGCAGCGAGGCGGTACGCCGTCTCGAGCACATCGCGGCGGAATCCCTGCGGCGTCTGTGCGGCGGCGAGCCCGTCCCGGTCGACGCCGGTCAGCACCGTCGCGCCCTCGACCCGCTTGATCGTGTCGACGACCGGCAGCACGGGCACGACGGCATCCTGCCCGCTGTCGACGGCCGCGACGACGCGCGTGAACACGGATGCCGGTGTGAGCGCACGGGCGGCATCGTGCACGAGCACGACCTCGACGTCGGGCCAGACCGCCGCCAGCCCCGCCGCGACCGACGCCTGCCGTGTCGCCCCGCCGGGGACGACGCTCACGAGATCGCGGCGATCGCCGGCCGCCTCGACGGCATCGGTCCGCGCGTCGCCGACGCGGTCGGCGGGCGCCACGACGATCACCTGCGCGACGGGGCCGTCGCACACCCCGCGCAGGGCGTGCCGGAGCATCGTGTGCGCGTCGAGGCCGACGAACGCCTTGGGCGCGCCGGCGCCGAGCCGCTGTCCCGATCCGGCCGCCACGACGATCACGGCGACGCGGGGAACGGGGACGATGCTCATGCCCTCGAGCGTAGCGAGCGCACCGAGGTCAGCTGGCGAGGACCTCGTCGAGGACGCCGGAGGCGTGCTCCTCGTCGGCCTTGAGCGCGAGCGCGATCTCGGAAACGAGGATCTGACGCGCCTTCGCGAGCATGCGCTTCTCCCCCGCGGACAGACCGCGGTCCTGGTCGCGGCGCCACAGGTCGCGGACGACCTCGCTGACCTTGATGACGTCGCCGGAGGCGAGCTTCTCGAGGTTGGCCTTGTACCGGCGGGACCAGTTGGTCGGCTCCTCGGTGAACGGCGCGCGCAGCACGTCGAACACCTTCTCGAGGCCGTCCTTGCCGATCACATCGCGAACACCCACGAGGTCGACGTTGTCCGCCGGGACTTCGATGATCAGATCGCCCTGCGTCACGTTGAGCTTCAGATATTTCTTCGTCTCGCCCTTGATGACGCGATCCTTGACCTCGATGATCGTCGCGGCGCCGTGGTGCGGATAGACGACGGTCTCGCCAACCTCAAAAAGCATGCAGTTATGTCCTTTCGGCAACCTCCAGAATACCACAGGCCCTATGCGCTAAGGTTCTCCGCCGCAGGGTTCGCGGCGGCGGGAAGCGCGTCACCCGAGACATAGAATGGATGCCGATGCCGTCATCGTCTGCGCCTGGAGGAATTGTGAAGTCCCGTCTCATCGCGTCCGTTGCCCTGGGCGCCGCTGTCCTTCTGGGTGCGACCGGCTGCAGCATGGTCTCGCCGCAGGCGACCACGATCCCCTACTCTCCGTCCGACGGGGTCAACGTCCCCGACTCGGGTCCGATCATCGTGCGCAACGCGATGATCTTCGCCGACGACGCGGGCACCGCCGGCAACCTCGTCGCCGCGCTCGTCAACGACACCGACCAGGCCGAGTCGCTGGTCATCGGCATCGACGGCGATGCGCAGACGGTGCGCGTGCCCGCACGCACGACCATCAGCCTCGGCGTGGACGCCGACCCACTGTTCATCCCGGGCCTGGGCGTCAAGCCGGGCAACAACGTCTCGGTCTCGTTCCAGTCCGGCGACGCCACCGGCGCGCGACTGGCGATCCCGGTCCTGGACGGCACGCTCCCCTACTACACGGAGTTCGTCCCTGCCCCCTGAGCCGTCGGCGTTCCTGAGCCGTTCAGCCCTCGAAGCGGTACCCGAGCCCGCGCACCGTCAGCAGCATGACCGGCTCGCTCGGGTGCCGTTCGATCCGTGAGCGGATCCGCTTGATGTGCACGTCGAGCGTCTTCGTGTCGCCGAAGTAGTCGCTGCCCCACACGCGGTCGATCAGCTGACCCCGCGTGAGGACGCGCCCCGCGTTGCGCATGAGCACCTCGAGCAGCTCGAACTCCTTGAGCGGCATCGCGATCTCGTCGCCGTCGACCGACACCGTGTGCCGGTCGATGTCGAGGGACACGCGGCCGCCCTGGATGATCCGGTCGTCGATGTCGGGCTCCTGCGTGTCGGCGCGGCGCAGCACGGCGCGCATGCGCGCCAGCAGCTCGCGCGAGGAGTACGGCTTGGTGACGTAGTCGTCGGCGCCGAGCTCGAGACCGACGACGATGTCCACCTCGGAGTCCTTGGCGGTGAGCATGATGACGGGGACCTTCGAGGTCATGCGGATGACCCGGCACACCTCGGTTCCCGGCATCCCGGGCAGCATGAGGTCGAGCAGCACGATGTCCGCGCCGCGCGCAGCGAACGCGTCGACGGCGACCTGCCCGTCCTCCGCGATCTCGACCTCGAAGCCTTCGCGGCGGAGCAGGTAGGCGAGGGGGTCGGCGAGATCCGGCTCGTCCTCGACGATCAGGACGCGGGTCATTGCTGCTCTCTTTCTGCGACCGGCCGCGCCGGCTTCGCCTTCTTCTTGCGCTTCTTCTTCTGCTTCGTGCCGTCGGCGGGTCCGGCCACGGCGGGGAGCCGGATCGTGAAGGTCGATCCGCGGCCCGGGCGCGACCACACCTCGACCTCGCCGCCGTGCCGCTGCACGGCGTGCTTGACGATGGACAGCCCGAGCCCCGTACCGCCCGTGCGCCGCGACCGCGCCTGATCGGCCCGGTAGAAGCGCTCGAAGATCCGCTGCTGGTCTGCTTCATGGATGCCGATGCCGTGATCGGTCACGGCGATCTCGACCATCTGCTCGACGGACTTCACCCCCACGCCCACCTGGGCGCCGGGCGGCGAGTAGGCGACGGCGTTGGCGACGAGATTGCCCACCGCCTCGGTCAGGATCTGGACGTCGCCGCGCACGTACAGTCCGCGGGCGCCCCCGCGCAGGACGGCGATGCCGGCGGACTCGGCCGCGACGGCCTGCGACTCGATGGCCGTGGCGACCACCTCGTCGATGGAGACGTCGCGCAGCTGGGTGAGGTCCTCCGCCGACTGCAGGCGCGAGAGGTTCATGATGCGCGCGGTGAGCTGCCCGAGACGGGCGGCCTCGGCGGTCAGCCGCGACGCGAAGTGGCGCACCTGATCCGGATCGTCCGATGCGGACTCGATCGCCTCGGCCAGCAGCATCACGGCCCCCACCGGCGTCTTCAGCTCGTGGCTCGTGTTGGCCACGAAGTCGCGGCGCATCTGCTCGAGCTGTTCGCGCTCGGTGATGTCGCGGATGACGACGAGGGTCAGGCGCGGCGTGATCACGGTCGCGCGCGCCGACACGAGGCGCGGCTCGACGCCGCGGCGCAGGCGCAGCGTCTCGGTCACCGGCATCCCGCTCGATCGTGCGCCGCGCACGAGCAGGCGCAGCTCGTCGCCGGACAGCGTGGTCCCCTCGGCGAGGGAGAACACCTCGGCCGGGGTCGATGCTGCGACCACCAGCAGCGAGGAGTCGACGACGACGGCCGCGTCGTCCATGCCCTGCAGCACGCTGCGCGTGCCGTCCGGGATCTCGACCGAGGTGACGTGGCGCGCGCGGTCGCGCGAGCGCAGCGCGAACACGACGAGCGCGGCCACCGAGCCGCCGATGACAGCGCCCACGGCGAGCGCCAGAAGCGCCAGCGGCGTCGAATCCATGCCCCCCAGCGTAGGGTGGTCGGACACCCCGCGACGGCCGTCGAGCGCCCTCTCGGCCCGAACGCGGACGAGTGTTCACCGAGGCGGCACCGTCCGTTAACCTTCGCGGGAGATGATCGCGGAGGTCGTGGGCGTGCCGCGCCCCGAGAGACCATCCCCGCGCGGGGAGAAGGAGAAGGTGCCCAGATGCGCGAAGTGTTCCACCAGTCGCTCGAGGACGTCCAGTCGCGGCTCGTCGAGATCGCCGACCTCGTGACGGTCGCGATCGACAAGGCGACGCGGGCGTTCGGCACGAGTGACGTCGCGCTGGCAGAGGAGGTCATCGAGGCCGACCAGGTCATCGACGACAAGGCCATCGCGCTCGACGAGCTCGCGATCGAGATCCTCGCCCGGCAGCAGCCCGTCGCGCGCGACCTGCGCATCGTGGTGGCCGCCCTCCGGGTGAGCGCATCGCTGGAGCGCATGGGCGACATCGCCGAGCACATCGCGCAGCTGACCCGCATGCGCTTCCCCGAGCGCGCGATCCCCAAGGGCCTGAAGAACGCGTTCACGAAGATGGGCGAGCTCGATGTGGAGGTGGCCCGGACGCTGTCCGACCTGCTGCGCAGCGAGGACCTGCGTCTCGTGGACACCCTGCGCACGCTCGAGGAGCGTCTCGACGATCTGCACCTGTCGGTGTTCGAGAAGGTGCTCAGCGAGGCCTGGCACGGCGAGATCGGCGCCACCGTCGACGCGACGCTCGCGTCGCGCTACCACGAGCGCTTCGCCGACCACGCGGTCTCGGTGGCCAAGAAGGTCGCCTACCTCGCCACCGGCGACTGGACTCCCACGACCGACACGATCAACGTGATCGCCGAGGGCGCACAGGACTGACCGTCGCCCGCTGATGCGAAGAGGGGATGCCGGCCGGCATCCCCTCTTCGCATGGTCGGTCAGGTCACTGCTTGCCCTGGTTGGCGACCGCCGCGGCGCCGGCGGCGGCGGCCTCGGGGTCGAGGTACTCTCCGGGGCCGAGGGGCAGGAGGTCCTCGCCCAGCCGGTAGACCAGCGGGATGCCGGTGGGGATGTTCAGCTCGGCGATGTCCTCGTCGCTGATGCCGTCGAGGTGCTTGACCAGACCGCGCAGCGAGTTGCCGTGCGCGGCGACCAGGACGGTCTTGCCGGCCTTCAGGTCGGGCACGATCGCACCCTCCCAGTACGGCAGCAGGCGGTCGATGACGAGCTTGAGCGACTCGGTGCGCGGCACGTCGCCGTCGATCCCGGCGTAGCGCGGGTCGCCGGCCTGGCTGTACTCGGCGTCGTCGGCGAGGTCCGGCGGGGGCACGTCGAACGAGCGGCGCCAGAGCATGAACTGCTCCTCGCCGAATTCGTCGAGCGTCTGCGCCTTGTCCTTGCCCTGCAGCGCGCCGTAGTGGCGCTCGTTGAGGCGCCAGGAGCGGGCGACCGGGATCCAGAGGCGATCGGCGTGGTCCAGTGCGATGTCCGCGGTCTGGATCGCGCGGGACAGCAGCGAGGTGTGGACGACGTCGGGCAGCAGCCCGGACTCCTTCAGGAGCTCGCCGCCGCGCTGGGCCTCGGCCTTGCCCTGATCGGTGAGGCGGACATCCACCCACCCGGTGAACTGGTTCGACTTGTTCCACTCGCTCTGCCCGTGGCGGAGGAGGATCAGCGTGTAGGGCGCGGTCATGTCCGCCATCCTACTCGCGGGCCCGGTGGGATCATGGAGGTATGACGCGGGCAGCGAGCGGCCGGGCGATCGGGCAGATCACCCGCGGCACGACGGGAACCAACCGGCTCCGCCGCGTCGACCGCTGGATCGCCCGTCATCCCGCCCTGCGCCGCACCGCCGATCCGCTCGTGGTCGACCTCGGCTACGGGGCGAGCGGCGTGACCGCGTTCGAGCTCGAGGCGCGGCTGCGGCGCGCACGTCCGGACGTCGACGTGCTCGGGCTCGAGATCGACCCCGCCCGCGTCGCGCGTGCCCGCGACCAACTGGCGGACGTGCGCGCAGGACGCACGCCGTTCGCCGCCGACGCGCGCGTCGCCTTCGCCCGCGGCGGGTTCGAGGTCCCGGTCCCGTCCGGTCGCGCCCCCGCCGTCATCCGCGCGTTCAACGTGCTGCGCCAGTACGACGAGGGCGATGTCGCGGGCGCCTGGGCGCGCATGTGCGCGCGGCTGGCGCCCGACGGCATCGTCGTCGAAGGGACGTGCGATGAGCTGGGGCGCATCTGCACCTGGGTCGAGATCGGGTCGGATGCCGTCCCCCGCACCCTGACCGTCTCCCTCCGGCTCGCGCAGCTCGAGTCCCCCGCGATCGCGGCGGAGCGCCTGCCGAAGGCGCTCATCCACCGCAACGTGAGCGGTGAGCCGGTGCACGCCTTCCTCGCGGCGCTCGACGCCGAGTGGACGCGCGCGGTCGCCGCCTCGGCGTTCGGCCCCGTGCAGCGCTGGCGCACCGCGCTCGCGGCGATGTCGGCGGCCGGCTGGGAGCTGGGCGGCGCGGCGCGGTGGCGGCTGGGCGAGGTCACCGTGCCGTGGCGGGTCGTCGCGCCGACGTGATGAGCGCACGCCCGACGGCGCGCACCCGTCTCAGCGGCGGCGGCCCAGTCTCGGCATGCGCGGGATGGATGCCGTGCGCCCGGCGTCGGGCGGGACGACGAGCTCCTGGGCGGCGGCGACCTCGCCCGACGCCGTCGCCACCGTCAGCGGCGCGTCGACGGGCGTCGTGCGCTTGACGATCGCGAGCGCGATCGGACCCTCCTCGAAGTGGCGGGCGACCGACGTGACCGCGCCGACCTGCTCGCCGGCGGCCAGGACGGCGGCGCCCGGCTCGGGCAGTTCGGCGTCGGAGCCGTCGAGCTGCAGCGCGACCAGACGCCGGGGCGGGTGACCGAGGTTGTGCACCTTGGCCACCGTCTCCTGCCCGCGGTAGCAGCCCTTGCTCAGGTGGACGGCGGTGCGCAGCCAGTCGACCTCGTGCGGCAGCGTGCGCCCGTCCGCTTCGGCCGACATCCGCGGACGCCAGGCGGCCACCCGCAGCGCCTCGGCGGCCAGCGCACCGGCGAGTGCCTGGGCGCCGGAGACGGCGGTGGCGGCGAGCGCCTGCTCGTCGGCGACCGTGACGATCGCCTCGGCCCAATCGCGGTCGGCGCCGGGGTGCGGCTCGACGGGCGCGTAGCCCCAGCCGCCGGCGGCGACGCCGGGCCAGGGATCGTGCCAGACGGCCGCGGCGGACAGCGCGGCCACGGCATCACGGGTCCCGCCGATCACGCGGTATCTGTCGGAGACGTCCTGCGGGTCCACGCGCAGACGGAACCGCATGCGGGTCAGCCAGGCGAGCAGACCCGCCGCGCCGGCGCGGTCGACGATCAGCCACGTCGTGGTGCCGTCGTCGACGAGGGAGGCCGCGTGCTCGACGTGGCCCTGCGGATCCAGGACGAGCAGTTCGGTGCTCTCTCCCGACGCGAGCGAGGTCAGCGCCTGCGAGGTGAGCGAGTCGAGCCAGCTCAGCCGGTCCTCGCCCGTGACGGTCAGCACAGCGCGGTCGCCCAGGGGCGCGAGCGCCGCCCCGACGACGAGGTCCCGCTGTTCGCGCGCGGGACTGCCCACGTGCACGAGCACGCCGTCGACCACGACGGCACCGGGCACCGCGGCGAAGGGGTTCATCGGTCCACCCGCGCCAGGCGCGCCGAGGCGTGCGCGGCGAGGCCGCCGCCGAGGGCGGCGACATCCCAGGCCCACAGCAGGTGGCCCTCGACGTAGCCGTACATGCGCGATGCCGCCGTGTAGGCCTTGGCGCCGGCGGGGCGCACGATCGCGTCGCTCGCCAGGTCGATGCGCGGGCCCTTCACCTCGCCGAGATAGAGCTCGCTGATGCCGTCCGAGTGCACGAGGGCGACCTCGAGCGCGAACCCGCCGTCCGCGGTGCGCAGCGCTTCGACGTCGTCGACGGTACGCGCTACCGCGCGCGGCGACGCGGGCGGCAGCAGCGCCGGCCCCGGGTCCTCGTCCGTGGCCGGACGCGAAAGACGCCAGTAGCCGGTCTCCGCCACGAGGGGCGTGCGCGCGCCGTCGTCGCCGAGCAGCCACGCGCTCGCGGCGTAGTCGACGTGACCGCCGCCGTCGTGGCGGAAGCTCACCCGGTGCGCGAACTCGCCCGAGAACGGGCGGTCACCGGCGTGGTAGTCGATGACCCCGGTGCCCTCCCAGACGCCCAGCAGCCACGACAGCGGGGCCAGGTCCGCCGGGAGATCGGCCGGAAGGTCGATCACGACGTCAGCGCTGGCCGCGGTAGAGGTTCTTGATCACGACGCCGGACACGAACGCGATCGCGAGCGTGGCGAGTCCGAGCAGCCCGACGAAGAAGAGTTCGAGTGCGACGAGGTCCATGCCACCACTCTAGCCGCGGCACGCCCGCCGCGGGCTCAGACGGCGAACAGCGCCGCCAGTCCCAGGCCGATCCCGACCAGGCCCATCACGAGCAGGGCGCCCAGGACGCTCGCCGCGACGCGCTGGATGAACCCCTGCGACCGCCCGTACCAGAGCTGGATCGCGAAGGCCAGCAGGACGCAGCCCCCCAGCCCCACCGGCATCCACGCGGCACGGGCGTCGGGCGCGGCGGCGAGGCCGATGACGACGGCGACGACCGCCGCGGCGATCCAGACGATCACGACGCCGACGGTCATGTTGCGCGGGGCGAGCTCGGGCGCGGACATGACTCCATTGTGGACCACGCGTGCCCGGATGCGCGGCGGGGCGAGCATGACCGTGCGTTTAGGATGGGGCACACAGTCCGGGCGTCCGCACCGGGAGGGATCCGCATTTGGTTCAGCTGCTCGTCTTGAGTTCCGCCCCGGGGGGCGCAGCGCCGTTGCCCGCGCTCGAACTCCTGAGTCACCGCGTGCGCCAGATCCTCGCCGAACCGGCCCAGCTGGTCAGCGCCCCCGCCGCCGACGTCATCCTCATCGACGCCCGTGCCGACCTCGTCGGCGCGAAGTCGCTGTGCAAGATCCTCACCACGACCGGTCTGGAAGCCCCGCTCGTGCTGATCGTCACCGAGGGCGGGCTGACGGCGGTGTCGACCGACTGGGGCATCGACGACGTCATCCTGTACACCGCCGGGCCCGCCGAGGTCGATGCGCGCATCCGCCTGGCGATCGGGCGCATGAACACCGAGCCGACCTCGACGCGCGTGCAGACCTCCGGCATCTCGATCGACGAGGCCTCGTACTCGGCCAAGGTGCACGGCAAGCCTCTGGATCTGACCTACAAGGAGTTCCAGCTGCTGCACTTCTTCGCGACGCATCCGTCGCGGGTGTTCACCCGCGAGCAGCTGCTGAGCGAGGTCTGGGGCTACGACTACTTCGGCGGCACCCGCACCGTCGACGTGCACGTGCGGCGCCTGCGCGCCAAGCTCGGCGACCTCGAACAGCTGATCGGCACGGTGCGCAACGTCGGCTACCGGTTCAACGTGTACGAGGACGAGCCGGCCCCCGCCCCGCGCGTCCGTTCCGACGCCGAAACCGGTTAACGTTCCGGTCACCTCGCCCTGACATGATGAAGGGATGATCGACACCGAGGTGACCGACTCTGGACTGGGCGATGCGGACGACGACGACTTCGACGACGTGGTCGAGGTCCCCGACGCCGAGCTTCCCGAGCGCCGCTATCACGACCGCGAGCTCAGCTGGCTCGCCTTCAACCAGCGCGTGCTGGAGCTCGCCGAGGATCCCGCCGTTCCGGCGCTGGAGCGCGCGAACTTCCTCGCGATCTTCGCGAGCAACCTCGACGAGTTCTTCATGGTGCGCGTCGCGGGGCTCAAGCGCCGCATCGTGACGGGGCTGGCCGTGCCGACCAACGTCGGACGCTCACCGCAGGAGGTGCTCACCGACATCTCGGGCGAAGCGCACGCGCTGCAGCTGCGGCACGCGGCCGCCTGGACCGACCTGGTCAAGCCCGATCTCGCGGAGGCGGGGATCGAGGTGGTGCGCTGGGACGATCTCGACGAGACGGAGCGCACCGGGCTGTACGACTACTTCCAGGCGCAGGTGTTCCCCGTCCTCATGCCGCTCGCGGTGGATCCGGCCCATCCGTTCCCGTACATCTCCGGGCTGTCGCTGAACCTCGCGATCCGCATCCGCAACGCGAAGACCGGCCGGCAGGAGTTCGCCCGCCTCAAGGTGCCGCCGATGCTCCCGCGGCTGGTCGCGCTGCCGACCACCCCGGGGCACGCCCGCTACCTCCCCCTGGAGGACCTGATCTCGGAGAACCTGGGCGATCTGTTCCCCGGTATGGAGATCCTCGAGCACCACACGTTCCGCCTCACCCGCAACGAGGACGTCGTGATCGAGGAGGACGAGACCGAGAATCTCATCCAGGCGCTCGAGGCAGAATTGCTGCGCCGCCGCTTCGGCCCGCCCATCCGCCTCGAGATCACCGAGGACATGGACGACGTCACCCTCGATCTGCTGCTCAGCGAGCTCGACATCACCGAGCAGGAGGTGTACCGGCTTCCCGCCCCCCTCGATCTGCGCGGCCTGTTCGCACTGGCCGGCATCGACCGACCCGAACTGCACTATCCGCCGCACGTGCCCACGACCGCGACGGCGTTCCTGCCCGCCGAGCAGAACGGACGCGCCGACATCTTCGCCGCCATCCGGCACGGCGACGTGCTCGTGCACCACCCCTACGAGTCGTTCACCACGAGCGTCGTCGCCTTCCTCAAGCAGGCCGCCCGCGACCCGCACGTGCTCGCCATCAAGCAGACGCTGTACCGCACCTCGGGCGACAGCCCGATCGTCGAGGCCCTCATCGACGCCGCCGAGAACGGCAAGCAGGTGCTCGCGCTCGTCGAGGTGAAGGCGCGCTTCGACGAGGCCGCGAACATCGTCTGGGCGCGCAAGCTCGAGAAGGCCGGCGTCCACGTCGTCTACGGGCTGGTCGGGCTCAAGACCCACTGCAAGCTGCTGCATGTCATCCGGGAGGAAGACGGCGTGCTGCGCAGCTACAGTCACATCGGCACCGGCAACTACAACCCGAAGACCAGCCGGCTCTACGAGGACTTCGGCCTGTTCACGACGGACGAGCAGGTCGGCCGCGATCTCACCCGTCTGTTCAACGAGCTGAGCGGCTACGCGATCGAGAAGAAGTTCAAGCGCCTGCTCGTCGCTCCCCTGCATCTGCGCAAGGGCCTGCTGCGCCTGATCGACAAGGAGCGCCGCAACGCGCTCGAGGGCCGACCGGCGCACATCCGGATCAAGGTCAACTCGATGGTCGACGAGCAGATCATCGACTCCCTGTATCGAGCCAGCCAAGCTGGGGTGCGCGTGGACATCTGGGTGCGCGGCATCTGCTCGCTGCGCACCGACCTGCCGGGGGTCAGCGACAACATCACGGTGCGATCGATCCTGGGCCGCTACCTCGAGCACTCCCGCATCTTCGCCTTCGCCGGGGGCGGGGACCCGCAGGTGTTCATCGGCAGCGCCGATATGATGCACCGCAACCTCGATCGCCGGGTCGAGGCGCTGGTCCGGGTCGTGGCGCCCGCACACGTGAAGGAGCTGGTCGACCTGTTCGACGCGGCGATGGCCGACACCACCAGTTCGTGGCACCTCGGCGCCGAGGGCCTCTGGACCCGCCACAGCACCGACGCCGAAGGCGCACCGCTCATCGACCTTCAGGAGAAGCTCATGACCCAGATCCAGCGCCGCCGGCGGGCGCGGGCGGTGCGATGACCGAGACCGCGGTCTACGCGGCCGGAGGCGTCGTGTGGCGCGTCGTCGAGGGCAAGCTCAGAGTCCTCGTCATCCACCGCACCGCCTACGCGGACGTCACGCTGCCCAAGGGCAAGGTCGACCCGGGCGAGTCGCTCGTCGAGACCGCGGCCCGCGAGATCTTCGAGGAGACGGGCATCCGCGTGCGCCTCGGCATCCCGGTCGGCATTTCGCGCTATCGCATGCCGAAGGGCCGGGAGAAGATCGTCCACTACTGGTCCGCCGAGGCGACGGATGCCGCGATCCGCGCGTCCGCGTTCGTCCCCAACAAGGAGATCGCGGCGCTGGAGTGGGTGAGCCCACGCCGGGCGCTGAAGCACCTGAGCTATCCGGTCGACGTCGAGATCCTGGAGAACTTCCTCGCGTTCGTCGACGACGGCGTGCTCGCGACGTTCCCGCTCGTCGTGCTCCGGCACGCGAAGGCGACGCCGCGGGAGCAGTGGGACGGTGCCGACGCCGCACGCCCGCTCACCGCGCGCGGTGCCAGACAGGCCCAGGCCCTCGTCGCACCGCTGCGCACCTTCGGGGTGCGCAAGCTGGTCTCCAGCGACGCCGTCCGCTGCGTGACGACCGTCGCACCGCTGGCCGCCGCGCTGGGCAAGCCGATCGAGCGCACTCCCCTGATCGGACAGGACGCGTGGGAGGAGGGCACCTCCGATGCCCGCGCCGTCGTCGGCAAGCGCGTGCGCGCCCGCAAGCCCGCGGTGCTGTGCTCGCACGGCCCGGTGCTCCCCGACATCCTCACCGAGCTCGCCCTGGCGACCGGGACGCTGCGCGGCTCGTACCTCGGCAGCGCATCCGCACTCGAGGTGGCATCGTTCTCGGTCGTGCACCTGTCGGCGAGCAACCCCGGGTCGGGGATCGTGGCGATCGAGACGCACGAGTCCAAGATCTGACCGCACCCGCGGGTCCCGAGTCGTTCACCTGTCGTTCACCGAGACAGCGCACTCTCGTAAGAGTCGATGTCTACCGTCGGGACGAGCCCTGCACCGGGGCCCACCCCTGACACCAGAAGGAACAACACGTGAAGCTCAACCGCATCGCCCGCCTGGGCGCTGTCGCAGCAGTCGCCGCTCTCTCGCTCACCGCGTGTGCGGCCAACGAGCCTTCGGGCACCCCCAGCAGCGACCCCGCCACCGACCCGGGCACCCCCGCACTGTCGGGCACCCTCAACGCCACCGGCGCGTCGTCGCAGAGCAACGCCCAGCAGGCGTGGTCCGCCGCGTTCCAGAACGCCCACACGGGCGTCACCATCAACTACCAGCCCACCGGCTCGGGCCAGGGCCGCACGAACTTCATCGCGGGCAGCAGCCAGTTCATCGGCTCGGACCGTGCGTTCAACGACGACGAGATCGCCGCCGGCGGCTTCGGCGCCTGCGTGACCGACGACATCGTGGAGATCCCGGTCTACATCTCGCCGGTCGCCGTCGTGTTCAACCTCGAGGGCGTCGACACGCTGAACCTCACCCCCGCGACCATCGCGGACATCTTCAACGAGCAGATCGACAAGTGGAACGACCCGGCCATCGCCGCGGACAACCCCGGCATCGAGCTGCCCGACCTCGCCATCACCCCGGTCTTCCGCGGTGACGCGTCGGGCACCACCGGGACCTTCACGGCGTACCTCGCCGCGGTCGCCGGCGACGCCTGGCCGCACGAGGACGGCGACGAGTGGCCCGTCTCGGTCACCCGCTCCGAGTCGGCGCAGCAGACGGCGGGCGTCGAGGCCGCCGTGACCGGCGGCAACGGCACCATCGGCTACATGGACGCCTCGCGTGCCGGCAGCCTGGGCTCGGTCGCCGTCAAGGTCGGCGACGAGTTCGTGTCGTTCTCGGCCGAGGCCGCCGCGCAGCTCGTGGGCGCGTCGCCGCTGGCCGACCGCCCCGGCGCGGGCGACCTCGTCTTCGAGGTCGACCCGGCCGCCGCCCCCGCCGGCGCCTACCCGATCGCCCTCGTGAGCTACCTCATCGCCTGCGAGCAGTACGAGGACGCCGCGACGGCCGACGTCGTGCGCGAGTACCTCTCGTACATCGCCAGCGCGGAGGGCCAGAACGCCGCGGCCGAGGCTGCCGGATCCGCCCCCATCTCGGAGGACGTCCGCACCAAGGTCAACGCCGCGATCGCCCTCATCGGCGCCGCGGAGTGACACCCCGGCGGGCGCTCCCCCACCCGGGGGCGCCCGCCACCCACACCCTCACCCCTCAGAACCCGACGAGGACCCGATGACCAGCACCGCTCCACCGGTCACCACCCACGCCCCCCGCCCCCAGCCCAAGAAGCGACCGGGCGACATCCTCTTCTCCGGCACCGCGCTCGGCGCCGGCGTCATCATCCTCCTCGTCCTCGCGGCGGTCACGTTCTTCCTGATCATCGAGAGCATTCCGGCGTTCACCGCCGACCCCGACACGACGCAGTTCCTGGGCGGCACCCCGTTCCTCGAGTACGTGTGGCCGCTCGTGTTCGGCACCGTGTGGGCCTCGATCATCGCGCTGGTCATCGCCGCGCCGCTGAGCATCGGCATCGCGCTGTTCATCTCGCACTACGCGCCGCGCCGCATCGCATCGCTGCTGGGCTACATCATCGATCTGCTCGCCGCGATCCCCTCGGTCGTCTACGGCCTGTGGGGCGCGCTCGTCTTCTCGCGCCTGCTGCAGCCGTTCTACGTCTGGCTCAATGAGCACTTCGGCTGGATCCCGTTCTTCGCCGGCGTCGTCTCCCCCACCGGACGCACGATCCTCACCGCCTCGCTCGTGCTCGCGGTCATGGTGCTGCCCATCATGACCGCGATCTGCCGCGAGGTCTTCCTCCAGACGCCGAAGCTGCACGAGGAGGCCGCCCTGGCCCTCGGCGCGACCCGCTGGGAGATGATCCGCATGGCGGTGTTCCCGTTCGGGCGCGGCGGCATGGTCTCGGCCGCGATGCTGGCCCTCGGCCGCGCGCTCGGCGAGACGATGGCCGTCACGATGGTGCTCTCGGCCACCGGCGCCGTCACCTTCCAGGTCCTCACGTCGAACAACCCGACGCCGATCCCCGCGAACATCGCGCTCAACTTCGGCGAGGCCTACAACACGGGCATCAACGTCCTCATCGCCACGGGCCTCATCCTCTTCATCGTGACCTTCGTGGTCAACGCCGTCGCGCGCTGGATCGTCAATCGCCGCGCCGAGTTCTCGGGAGCGAACTGATGACCGCCACGATCGAGCGCACCGCCGTGCCCGCGTCCGCCAGCTCCCTCACCGCGGGCCAGCTGCCCCGCTGGATGCCGTGGGTCCTGCTGGTCGCCGGACTCGGCCTCTCGGTGGCCGTCTTCGCCGTCGTCAACCTCGGCGCGGAGGTCCGCGACTTCAACATCGCGGCTGCCGTCTTCTTCGGACTGCTGGCCTTCGGCATCGTGCTGGTGGCGCTGTCGGCGGTCGTCGAGACGCGTCGCCGGGCGGTCGACCGCCTCGCCACCATCCTCGTGAGCCTCGCCTTCACCCTCGCGCTGCTCCCGCTGATCTCGCTGCTGTTCACGGTCGTCGTCGACGGCATCGCCCGCTTCGACGGCACGTTCTTCACGTGGTCGATGCGCAGCGTCGTCGGCGAAGGCGGCGGCGCCCTGCACGCGATCTGGGGCACCCTCCTCGTGACGCTCGCGGCGACCCTGATCTCGGTGCCGATCGGCCTGATGACCTCCATCTACCTCGTCGAGTACGGCCGCGGCCGCGTCGCGAAGGCCATCACCTTCTTCGTCGACGTCATGACCGGCATCCCGTCGATCGTGGCCGGCCTGTTCATCGTCGCGCTGTTCGCGATCCTGTTCGGCCCGGGACTGAACATGGGCTTCATGGGCTCGCTCGCCCTGGCCGTGCTCATGATCCCCGTCGTGGTCCGCTCGAGCGAGGAGATGCTGCGCCTGGTGCCCAACGAGCTGCGCGAGGCGGCCTATGCACTGGGCGTGCCGAAGTGGCTCACGATCGCGAAGGTCGTCCTGCCGACGGCGATCGCCGGCATCACCACCGGCATCATGCTGGCCATCGCCCGCGTCATCGGCGAGACCGCGCCGCTGCTGCTGACGGCCGGGTTCACCAACTCGATGAACATGAACCTCTTCGAGCAGCCGATGATGACGCTGCCCGTGTTCGTGTTCGACCAGTTCCAGAACCCGGGCCTGAACATCCAATCCGCGCTCGAGCGAGCGTGGGCCGGCGCCCTCACCCTCATCCTCATCGTCATGGCCCTCAACCTCATCGCGCGTCTGGTCGCGAAGCGGTTCGCCCCCAAGTTCGGCCGCTGAACCGGCATCCACCCGAGAGAGAACACCGTGTCCAAGAGCATCGAAGTCAACGACCTCAACGTCTACTACGGCGACTTCCTCGCCGTCGAGGGCGTGGCCCTCGAGATCCAGCCCCGCAGCGTGACGGCGTTCATCGGTCCGTCCGGCTGCGGCAAGTCCACCTTCCTGCGCACGCTCAACCGCATGCACGAGGTGATCCCCGGCGCCCGCGTCGAAGGCGAGGTCCTGCTCGACGGCGAGGACCTGTACGGGCCCGGTGTCGATCCCGTGCTGGTGCGCCGTCAGATCGGCATGGTCTTCCAGCGCCCCAACCCGTTCCCCACCATGTCGATCCGCGAGAACGTGCTGGCCGGCGTCAAGCTCAACAACAAGCGGATGTCGAAGTCCGACGCCGACGGCCTCGTCGAGCAGTCGCTGCGCGGCGCGAACCTGTGGAACGAGGTCAAGGACCGGCTCGACAAGCCCGGCTCGGGGCTGTCCGGCGGTCAGCAGCAGCGACTGTGCATCGCGCGCGCGATCGCGGTCTCGCCCGACGTCCTCCTCATGGACGAGCCCTGCTCCGCCCTCGATCCGATCTCCACCTTCGCGATCGAAGAGCTCATCCAGGAGCTCAAGAAGGAGTACACGATCGTGATCGTGACACACAACATGCAGCAGGCCTCGCGCGTGTCCGACAAGACGGCCTTCTTCAACATCGCCGGCACCGGCAAGCCGGGCAAGCTCATCGAGTACGACGAGACGGGCACGATCTTCACGACCCCGTCCGTCCAGGCCACGGAGGACTACGTCTCCGGTCGCTTCGGGTGACGGCCCGCGGCCTCCGCGTCAGTCGCGGGGGCTGAGCAGGTACGCATTCATGGATGCCGTCAGCTCCGCGTCCTGCGGCAGATCACGGTCGTCGATGGCGCGGACGGGGGCGGCGAGGCGCACGCTCGAGACGAGCCACGCGCAGTCCGCGGCGGCGAGCGCAGCGACGGGGATGTCGGCGTAGGTCGTCTCGAACCCCTGCGCGCCGAGGTGCTCGAACAGACTCAGCTGGGTCGTGCCGTGCAGGATGCCGCCGGTCGGCGCCGGCGTGACGAACGTGTCGCCGCGGCGCAGGATGAGCGAGGCGGTCGGCGCCTCGAGCACGTACCCGTCGCCGGAGACGAAGATCGCGTCGTCGGCACCGCGCCGCTTCGCCTCGCGCAGGGCCGCCATGTTGACGGCATAGGACAGCGTCTTCGCGCCCAGCAGCAGCCACGGCGCGCGCGCGGGCAGGTCGCGGGTGTAGCCGCGATCGAGGGTGACCACGCGGATGCCGTCGACGCGCACCCCGCGGAAGTCCGCCGCCGCGGCGGCGGTCACCCACGCGGTCGGGGCGGGACCGTGCTCGACGCCGCGGCTCAGGATGAGCTTGATGACCGCCTCGCCGGGTCCGCACGCCGCCGCCGCGCGGTCCACCGCCGCGCGCCATTGTCGCCGGTGCGGCACGGGCAGGTCGCACACGGCCGCCGAGTGCGCGAGCCGGTCGAGGTGGGCCGCGACCTCCTGGGGGTGGCCGTCGACGACGCCGATCGACTCGAAGATGCCGTCGCCGCGCTGCGTGCTCAGCTCGCCGACCGTGAGCGCGGGCGCAGAGGGGTCGATCTCGGTGAACGTGTCGGCGAAGTCGGTACGGGCGACGTCGGACTCCAACGGGTCGATCATGAGGGCGAAGCGCGCGGCCATGCTGCGAGCTTAGGGCGCGTCCGGGTCGTGTCGCCGTTCGGCTCGCAGGAGCTCAACGACGGAGGGGGCGCGACACGCGGGCGACACGCCCGGGATCGCGAGATTCTCCTGCGAGATGCACAGGGGAATGCCGGTGGCGCCGGCTCCGTTAGACTCTTACGGCCGGGCCGCAGTAACCCCGGGCTCCATCTTCTGCCGCTGCGAGCGGCCTCGCGCCGAGAGGCGTTCTGCGGCCCGGCACTACTCTGCTCGGCGCGGCGCCGGGTTCAGGTCAGCGCGTCGCGTCGCCACAGCCCCGCGCACGCCGCGAGGTCTTCGGCATAGCCGGCGAGCCGCAGCGCACGCCGCGTGAGCGCCGTCGCCCGCTCGGGCTCCGTGACGTCGTAGTCGTCGGCGAGATCCGTCGCGCCGGCGGCCTCGACTCGGCAGAAGGATGCCGCGCGCTCCAGCGCGACGGCGAAGTCGCCGCGGAAGGCGCCGCGGAGGATGGCGTCGATGAGCGTGACCATCTCCGCGGGCCCGGCCGGGGTCGGCGCGCCCGCGACGACGTCATCGGCGGAGGCGAGTGCGGTGCGCCCGCGCTCGTAGTGCAGCGCCGTCGTACGGGCGTCGTCGTGGATCATCAGCTGCAGCAGGTACAGCCGCCACAGCGCACCCGGCAGGGTCCGCGCCGGCGAGCGCGACCACAGCTCGGCGATCGTGTCGATGCCGTGCTCCTGGGTGAAGCCGATCAGCCGGGAGACCACGACATCCGTCGGGTCCGCCCGGGCGCGCGACAGCACGGCCGTCGCCGTCACATGGGCCACGCGCGAGACCTCGGCGGGATCCTCCGCGGCGAAGGCACGATCGAACAGGGCGGTGGGTCGGCGCACCGGCTTGTGGAACTCCCGGTGGTCGTCGCGCATGCCTCCAGGCTACTCGCCCTCGATCCCGACGATCTGATCGGGGTCGATGGTCAGCAGGGGCTCCCCCATCGGCTCCCCCGACGACGACCCGCCCTGCGGTTCGATGCTCACGCGAACGATCTCACCGTCGGCCCAGCGCGCCGGCAGCAGCACCGTCGCCACGCTCGCCTCGGGGACGAAGGTCACGACGCCTGCCGGCGCCTCGTCCACGTACCAGACGGCGAACTCCTGGTCCGGCGCGAGGTCGGGCAGTCCGCGCGCGACGAGGACCGCCTGATCGAGTTCGTCGGACCAGTGCACCATCGCCTCGGGACCGCCGAGGCTGTCGGCGGCAGCGGTGCGCGCGTCCGGAGCTGCTTCGATCGCGGCCAGCGCGGCTTCGCCGGGCGACAGCGCGAAGTGGTTCGAGATCGACCCGGCGACCCAGCCGAGCAGGACCAGCACGACGGCGGCGCCGACGACGCCGACGATGCCGCGGATCCACGTGCGTCGCTGGATCGTCTGGACCGCGTCCGTGGACGGCGCGGGTGCTGCCTCATCGCTCATTGCGTCTCCGGTGCCTCGATTCGGATGCTCTCAGCATGCCGTATGCGGGGCTCGACATCATGAGTTCGCCCGATCTCGCATCGCGCGAGATCGCCAGTTGTCAGCGCGCCGCTCGAGCGTGACGATGGCATGGCAGTTACGACAGCGCACGTCGCACTTCTCGATCTCCGCGGTGAGACGCGCAATGCTGTAGCCGTCCTTCACCATTCGCATCCCGTCGGGACGCGCGCGCTTTCTGTTGAACTCGCTCAGTGGCTTAGACTGCCGACAGGCGCCGCACGTCTTGCTCTGCGGCGCGCGCCCCCGTAGCTCAGAGGCAGAGCAACCGGCTTTTAACCGGTGGGTCGAGATATCGTAATTCTCCGGGGGCACATCCCCGTTCTACCGTGCGCCTCGGACACCGACGGCGCTCAGTTGGGCAGTGTCGGGACGATCGCGGTCATCAGCTGGTCGATGAAGACGAACATCCAGCCGAAGATGACGACGAAGCCCAGCACGGTCGCGATGATCCACACCCACAGCGGCACGAGGTGTCCTTTGCCGGCGTCGCGCCGCAGAACGACGGTGCGGCCGATGACGTAGACGCCGATCGAGATGACGAGCGCGAAGAAGGCGAAGCCCCAGTGGAACGGACGCGGGATCCCGCGCCGCTTCAGCTCGCGCCAGTCAAGCCACGAGAACAGCACGGACGCGCCGATCCCGACGTAGCCGACCAGCGACACCAGCAGGATGCTGGCCATGAACCGGCCGATGCCGCTCACGTCCGACGTCGCGCCCGACGACATGCGCGCCATCGTCTGGATGTAGCCTTCCCAGTCGATCAGGAAGATCGTCAGGAACGGCAGCGTGCCGGCGGCGATCGCGAGCCAGATCCAGACGGTGTCGGTCTTGACGCCCGCCGGAGCGGCGCTCGCGCCCGGGACGGGCGGCGCCGAGGGATACGCGGGGGCGGCCGGGTACGACGCAGCAGAGGCCGGGGCGGCGGGGCCGTCGGCCCAGGCGGAGCCGTTCCACCAGCGCGAGCGCGAGGGGTCGGCGGGGTCGGGATACCATCCGGCGGGGGTGCTCATCGTGGGCTCTCCTTCGGTTCGGCTCCGGCGTGTGCGCAGCACGGCACCGCGAGATCTCCTCCATTCTCGATGGTTCGCTCCCCGGGCGCTACGCAGAGGTCTTGGCCCACCGCGAGCGCTCCGCCACAGTCGATGCATGGCACAGGCAGCGACGCAGCCACGGGAGACGTGGAACGGCAGGGCCGCGTTCATCATCGCCGCGATCTCGTCCGCGATCGGGCTCGGAAACATCTGGCGGTTCCCGGGAGTCGCCTACGAGAACGGTGGCGGTGCGTTCCTGCTCCCCTACCTGATCGCCTTCCTCACGGCCGGTCTGCCGATCCTGTTCTTCGACTACGCGATCGGACACCGGTACCGCGCCTCGCCACCGCTCGCCTTCCGGCGCATCGACAAGCGGTTCGAGCCACTGGGCTGGTGGCAGGTCGGGATCTGCTACCTGATCAGCATCTACTACGCCGTCGTGATCGCCTGGGCACTCGGGTACGCGGTGCACGCCGTCACCCTCGCGTGGGGCGACGACGCCGTCGGCTTCTTCCTCAACGAGCACCTGCGCATCGCCACCGACGTCGGCTTCACCTTCGAGTTCGCTCCCGCCGTGCTCATCCCGCTGCTCGTCGTCTGGGCCCTCGTGATCGTCGTGCTCGCCCTCGGCATCCGGCGCGGACTCGACCGCGCGAACAAGATCACCCTGCCGCTGCTGGTCGTGACCTTCACGGCGATCGTCGTGTACGCGCTCTTCCTTCCCGGCGCGGTCGACGGGCTCAACGAGTTCTTCACTCCGAGCTGGGCCGCCCTCGCCGACCCCACCGTCTGGATCGCGGCCTACGGCCACATCTTCTTCTCCTTCTCGATCGCGTTCGGCATCATGCTGACCTACTCGTCGTATCTGCGCCGCAAGAGCGACCTGACCGGCTCGGGCCTGGTCGTCGCGTTCTCGAACACGAGCTTCGAACTGCTCGCCGGAATCGGCGTGTTCGCCACGCTCGGGTTCCTCGCCAACGCGCAGAGCGTCGCGATCGCCGAGCTCGAGAACATCAAAGGCGTGGGTCTCGCGTTCATGACCTACCCGACGCTGCTGTCCGAGATGCCGGGTGGTTCGATCGTCGGCGTACTGTTCTTCGTGTGCCTCGTCCTGGCCGGGTTCACCTCGCTGCTGTCGATCCTGCAGGTGCAGTCGGCCGCGCTGCAGGACAAGACCGGCTGGTCGCCGACGCGCGCGGGCCTGGTGATGGGGTTCGGCACGGCGATCCCGTCGGTCCTCCTGTTCTCGACCACGAACGGCCTGAACACGCTCGATGTCGTCGATGCGTTCGTCAACAACATCGGCGTGGTGCTCTCGGCCGTCCTCACCCTCGTGCTCGTGGCCCTCGTCGCCCGCCAGGCGCCGACGCTCGGGAAGCACCTCAGCGCCGTGTCATCGCTTCCGGTGGGACGCACCTGGCGGGTCATGGTGACCGTGGTCACCCCGGTGATCCTCGCCGTGATCCTCGGGACCGGCGCGTACGACTACATCGTGAACGGCTACGGCGGCGGGGACTACCCGGCGTGGTTCCTCGGCGTCGCCGGCTGGGGTCTGCTCGGCTTGCTGCTGATCGTCAGCGTCGCGGTGAGCTTCGGCGCCTACCGGCGCCCGGACCTCACGGGCGGTGACGGCGGCGGCAGCGACGGCGATCTCGAGGACACCGACACCCTCGCGATCGAGGTGCAGCGAGACAAGGCGCGCCTGCTGCAGGCACGCACCGGAAGGAACGCCTCATGACGCCGCTCGCGATCGTGTTCGTCGTGCTGTCGACCGGGCTGCTGTGGGGCGGCCTGGCGTGGAGCCTGCTGCGCCTGCGCCGGCATCCCGACATCCCGGACGACGACGTTCCGCCGTCGACGTGATCTCGGCCGGCTGATCAGTCGGCCGACCCGACCAGCTCGGCACCCGCGTGGGCGAGCTCGGCCAGGGCCGCGTCGGACGTCTCCGGCGCGACGCCGGCGACGAGATCGGTGAGGATGCGGACGTGCCGGCCGTGGGCGATCGCGTCCAGCGCCGAGGCGCGCACGCAGTAGTCGGTCGCGACGCCGGCGACATCGACGTCGACGACGCCGCGCGCGGTGAGCAGGTCGGCGACCGTCTGCCCGTCGTCGGTGGCGCCCTCGAACAGGGAGTACGCCGGCCTGCCCTGCCCCTTCTTGACGTGATGGGTCACGGTGCTCGTGTCCAGACCCGGGTCGTACTCGGCCCCGGGGGTGCCCGCGACGCAGTGCACGGGCCAGGTGTCGACGTAGTCGGGCTCGCCGGTCGCGAAATGCCCGCCGTTGTCGCCGTCGGCGTCGTGCCAGTCGCGCGAGGCGACGATGACCGCGTACTCGGCCGCGTGGGCGGCGAGATACGCGGTGACGCCCTCGGCGACGGCGTCGCCGCCGTCCACACCGAGCGCGCCGCCCTCGGTGAAGTCGTTCTGGACATCGACGATGAACAGCGCTCTGGTCATGCCTCGAGACTACGCCGGTACTCCGTCCGGGTCATCGTCTCGACCGGCGCGGAGGCGGCTCCATCGGCATCGGCGCGCGGATCGGCGCGCGCGAGACGCGAGGGCCACCAGATCGCGCGGCCGATGTCGTACGACAGCGCGGGGACGAGCAGCGAGCGGACCAGGAAGGTGTCCAACAGCACGCCGAACGCGACGATGAACGCGAGCTGTGCGAGGAACAGGATCGGGATGACGCCGAGCGCGGCGAACGTCGCGGCGAGGACGAGGCCCGCCGAAGTGATGACGCCGCCGGTCGCGACCAGCCCGCGCAGGACGCCGGGGCGGGTGCCATGGCGCAGAGACTCCTCGCGCACCCGGGACATCAGGAAGATGTTGTAGTCGATGCCGAGAGCGACGAGGAACACGAATCCGTACAGCGGCACGGCCGGGTCGGCGCCCGGGAAGTCGAAGACGTGGGTGAAGACCAGCGCACTGACCCCCAGCGCCGCGGCGAACGAGACGACGACGCTGAGGATCAGCAGGAGCGGGGCGAGGACCGCGCGCAGCAGGAGCATGAGGATCAGCAGCACGACCACGAGGATCACCGGGATGATCACGGTGCGGTCCCGGATCGAGGTGTCGTTGGTGTCGACGTCGATGGCGGTCGATCCTCCGACGAGCGCCACGTCCTCCCCCAGGCCCGCCGCGAGATCCGCCCGCAGCGCGCGCACGGTGTCCTCCGCGGCGAGCGAATCGGCTTCGTCGGCGAGCGTCCCGACGAGCATGACGTCGCCGCCGGAGCGGGTCGGCGCCGGGGCGGCCGATCCGGGCGGGCCGGGCGCCGTGAAGACGGGCTCGCCGCCGCTCAGCTCGACCGTCGCCTGCCCCGTCGGCGAGTCGGCGCTGACGATGGCGATCGAGTCGATGCCGCCGGCATCCCGCAGCACCTGGATGCCGTCGACGAGCCGCTCCTCGGGAACGATGACGTACAGCGGGCTGCCCGACCCGGCCGCGAAGTGGGTGGCGAGCACGTCCTGCCCGTCGCGGGCCTCGGATGCGCCGAGGACGAGGTCGCTCGCGGCGACCCCATCGGCCTTCAGCTGCGGCAGCCCGGCGGCCATCACGAGCAGGACGAGCGTGCTGACGATCCACACCGGCCGCGCCCGTCGGGCCACGAGGCGCGCCGTGCGCGCCCAGAGCCCACGACCGGGCTGCGTCAGGTCGTCCGGGAGGGCGATCGCGCCCGCTTTCGGCGGGAACGGCCAGAACGCGACCCGTCCGACGAGGGCGAGGAGCGCGGGCAGGAACGTGAGCGCCGACAGCATCGAGAAGGCGATGCCGATCGAGGCGATGGGACCGAGCGCACGGTTGCTGGCGAGGTCGCTCAGCAGCAGACACAGCAAGCCCGCGATGACCGTGCCGCCCGACGCGAGGATCGGCTCGACAGCGCCCCGCCACGCCTGCACCGCGGCATCCCACCGATGCCGGCCCGAGCCGATCGCCTCGCGGAAGCGCGCGACGTACAGCAGCGCGTAATCGGTCGCCGCCCCGATCACGAGGATGAACAGGATCCCCTGCACCTGGCCGTTGAGCACGACGATCCCGGCCTTGGCGAGCCACCACACGACCAGGAGCGCGACGCACAGCGCGAACAGGGAGGTCATGAGCACCAGCACCGGCAGCAGCGGCGAGCGGTAGACGACCACGAGGATGAGGAACACGGCGGACAGCGCGACGATCAGCAGCAGCCCGTCGATGCCCAGGAACCCCGCGACCAGGTCGGCGGTGAACCCGGCGGGGCCGGTCACCCACGCGTCCAGCCCGGCGGGAAGCTCCTCCTGGAGCAGCGCGCGGACCTCCTCGACCGTCTGGCGCACCTCGCCGTCGGAGTCGATCGGCACGAAGATCTGTACCGCGGCACCGTCCTCGGACGCGATCGCCGGCGACACGTCGCCGACCGCGTCGAGTGCGCCGATGCGAGCGGCGACGTCCTGCACCGCGGTGAGCTGCTCGGCGGCGAACGCACCGTCCGCGGTCACGACGACCACGGCGGGAATCGTATCCCCGCCGGTGAACTCGGCCAGTCGCGCCTGGACCTGCGTCGACTCGGCCGACTCGGGCAGGAACGTGGACTGATCGTTGACGGCGACCTGATCGACCTTGCCGAAGTACGGTCCGCCGACGGCGCCGCCGACGATCCAGATGAGCGCGAGCAGAATCGGGATGCCGATGCGCAGCGCGCGTGGGGCGGTCGCGGCCGGGGTCGTCACCTCAGTGAGCCTATCGGGCCGTCGGCGGGCGATCAGCCGCGCGCGAAGAGCGCGATCCATGAACCGATGAGCGCGAGGACGCCGACACCCAGCATCCCGAGCGTGAGGGAGGCGAACGGGCGCAGCGCGGGTGAGCGCGGGGTGAGGCGCATCCGGCCGCGGGTGCCGTGCCGATACCAGATCGAGGCGCGGTCGGCCTCGCCGAGCTCGGCCGCGTCGAGGTCGGATGCGCGTGCACGGTCGGCCTGCCCGTCGTCGCCGTACCAGCGCACGATCGTGCCCTCTTCCTCGCGGTCGACGATCGCGTCGGCCGGCAGCCAGGTGCCGTCGACGGCCCACACGATCACCGTGACCACGGCCAGGACCAGGGCGGCACCCAAGCCCACCCAGACGAGGATCTCGAGCACGGCGTCGAGGGTGTTGCGCACAGCGAGCTCCCTCGAAGAAGCGGTTCCAGAGCCACCTAAGGGAATCGAACCCTTGACCTATTCATTACGAGTCTGTGGATTTCCCCGCCACTGCGCAAGAACTGATCGCGCTGTGGACCACTACCGTCCCGGCTCATGCAACCAACCCTCTGGGATGACACCACCGGCATCCTTGACGAATGGGCCGCATGGCAGCAGGCACAAGGCCTCTCACAGCGAACCATCACCGAGCGCCTCGGCACCGTCCAGGCACTCTTCGTCACCACCGGCACAACACCACACACCCTCGACGCCCGCGCGATCATCCGCTACTGCGCACGACCACACCTGACCGCATCGACCAAGGCCAGCTATCACGCCAGCATCCGCGCGTTCTGCACCTGGATGCGACGCGCCAAGGTCCGCGCCGACGACCCATCCGACGACACACCCCGGCCGAAGCGTCCACGCTCAAAGCCGCGACCCCTCGCGCCTGAACAGATCGACGCGATCTACGCAGCCGCGAACAGGCAACGCACCCGCGCCTACATCGCGCTCGCCTGGCTCGCGGGACTCCGCGTGCACGAGATAGCGAAGATGCACGCCCGCGACATCGACCACGACCTCGGCGCGCTCATCATCACCGGGAAGGGCGGCGCGACCGAGATCGTCGCGCTGCACCCCGACCTCGCCGCACTCGCCACGACCATGCCACGGCGCGGCTACTGGTTCCCGCCCTACACCGGCAATAGCGAGCACGTCACCCGCGCCGCCGTCTACCAGGCGATCAAAGGCGCCATGCATCGCGCCGGCATCGACGCGACACCCCACCAACTCCGCCACTCGTACGGAACGCAACTACTCCGACGCGGCGCGAACCTCCGCACCGTCCAGAAGCTCATGCGGCACAAGAACGTCGCCACCACCCAGCTCTACACCGACCCCGACTGGGCCGACGAACTCGCAGCCATCCACACCCTCAGCCTCAACGCCTGAGAGCACACACCCCACCGCCGATCACGCGGCCAACAGCCCGTGAAGTAGTTCGCTCCCGTGACCGCGTCAAGTCCGAACCCTCCCAGCCGGGCCGGGGACGGTGCTCCGCACCTTGCCAGGCCGACCCAGCCACAGGACTTGACCCGCCCCCGTCCGCTTACTAATCGGCGAATGCGCCGAATGGCACAGGCCATTCGGGCAAGCCGAATCACCGCAGAGAGGATCACAGACCATGAACAAGATGCACCGCGTCACCTTCCGCCCCAAGAACAGCGCGAGCAACTGGTGGGCCGTCGCCCACGACGGACTCACCGCCGAAGCAGCCGCAACGCTACTGGCGAAGCGCGCCGCGTCGAACCCCGGCCTCGACTACCGAATCGAGCGCCTCGACCGCACCGGCTGGATCGCGGCACAATGAGCGCGCCGACGCTCGCGAAGATCGCGCAACTCCAGATCGAAGACGCGCGCGAAGACCTCCACTTCGCACAAAACGCGATCACAATCGGCGCGACACACGAAGCGTGCGAAATCCTCACCAAGACCATCCGCCAACTCGAAGCCGCACGCAGACACCTCGCATGACCGTGCGCTCAATCTAGTGGCCCTTGCAGTACTCCTGACGGCGTGGCTTCCCGCACTCGTCGCACGCGCGCGGGTCATAGCCGTCGAGCCGCTCGACGGCATCCAGAGTCCGGTACGAGGCGAACTCGCGAGAGCCGGGACCGGAGAACCATTCCCGGACTTCGGCCCGCGCGCCCTCGCGCTTACCCGCCGACCACTCATCGAACTCGCGCATGTCATACGTCAGCGCACGGAACAACGTGCGCGGCGCCCACAGCACCGCGTCGTCGCCCTTCGTCGCGGACGTGTCAGCGAAATATCCACGGCACTCCGTCACCGCCCACGTAACCTCGCGCAGCGCGAGATCGGCGCGCCGCCACGCCGGAGCCGTCCACGAGAACGTCACATCAGCCTTCCGAAGCTGATGCATCCGGTTGATCACGTCCGAGTGCAAGTTGTTATGGTCACGCGACGCCGCGATGCCCGAAATCTCGTCTGCGAGGAAGTCAGCATGCTGGGCATTCATGAACTGCGACCAATGCGTAAACGGCACATACATCGGATGCAACTCACCCGACACCGCATCGAAGATCGGCACCGTCGAATACACCAGCCGCCCCGAGTCCACAGACGGCAGCAAATCCCGGACAGCAAACATCGTCTTCCCCGCCCCGTTCGGGCCGAGGTAGCAGCGGATCGGCATCGAACGTCGGCGCGTACGCGCAGCACCCCCACCCGCACCCCGCGCCATGAACCGTCCCACACTCACCGCGAGTCGCGACGGCCCCGCCGAGGTCCGTTCGTGACGCACGGAGTCGCTCGCCGTGAACGCATCCGTCAGCGCCCCCAGACCGTCCACGAGCGCGGCAGATTCGGACCGTGCTCGCCGCGCCTCCGCGCGGCTGCGCGCGGCCCGCATCAGCCCGCACCCCCGACAACCGGAACCTGGCCCCACAGCCACGCAATGCCCTTCACACCCCACCCGACACCCCACACAAGCAGAGCCATACCAGCGCAGAAGAACACCAACGCCCACGGCACCCACACCGACAGGCCCGAGAACGGCGCCAAGAAGCCGCTTATCGTCGCGTCAAGACCCCAGACCTCCGCGGGCGGCTCCAACCCCTCAGCGGGCACCAGACCCACGAACCAGGCCCCGATCATCGTGGCCAACCCGAGGAACCATTCACTAATCACCGCGACCACCCAGCCCCGTATAACCGACGATCGCACCTATCGACCTCGTAACGACGAACACCAGTCCGAGCACGGCAGCGATCCCGATCACGACCGTCGACGCCGCCGCGACGGGCTGCAACGGCTCCCCCGGACAGGCGCTAAGTATGTACCCGTCCTGCACACCGTGCCCCCACACCTGACTCAACGGCACAAGAATCCCCGAGCAACCGCCCTCGGGCAGAGTGAACCTCCACCCGGTTATCGCGTCCACCCACGAGCCAAGCGCCCCGCCCTGCCATGCGAGCGTGAGTTCGGCTTGAGTCTGCGTCACCACGCCCGTGCGCGGGACGAACGCCCACACCAGTGCACACTTCACCGGATGCAGAACCCACTCCACCGGATTCGGCGCAGCCGACCAAGACCCCATGCACACGTCCCCCGGCGACGGGCCAAGCGCCGGATCAGTGGTGTTCTGACCCTCACTATCGCTCCACGGCGTCGGCTGCCCAGTGATCGGGTCCAGAATCGTCGGCGTGTCCGTCTCCGTTCCGGTCTGGGGATCGAACGTCGGCGCGTACACATAGCACTGCGCCAGAGCGACCCGCTTCCCGCCATACGTGCACCGATAGTCCGTCGTCGTGGTCTGCCCGTTGTCGGTCTCTTCCCACCAGCCCGAGCAGTCAGCCGCCCACGTCAGGCACGACTCCGTTCCCCTCCACAGTTCCAGGCCCGTGCCAGTCGTGTCCTCGAGCGCGGCCTTCTCCTCGGCGTCGTACTCCGGCACGTCCTGCAGCAACAGCGGCGTCTTCACACCCGTGTCGTTGTTCTTCGACTTGAGACCGATCCCGGTGGGGTAGACAGTCGGCCCGGAGCCCTGCTTCTCCTCGAACGCGGACGTGCACGCCGCATCGACCACACCAATCGGGAACCCCTCCGACTCGCGGTATTGGCCCACGACGCCCGTAGTCGTCGATCCGTCCCCCCACGTGAGTTCACACGTGGCCTCGCGCAACGGGTCATCACTAATCACGCCCATTTGCGCCACCACAGTCCCCGTGGAGTTCTGCCGAATGCCGAAGATCGGAATGGATGAGGGCGGCAAGTAGTGCTGTGACAAGTAGTCGTTCGTCGTGCCACCGTGATGGAACGCGCACCCCGTTCCAACGCTGCTATACGTACCGCCACCCGACAGCAGAACCCTCGTAAACCCCGTAGGCACGACACCGCTCTGCGCAAAGCAGTACGTGTCCCGCGACGCTCCACTAATGCTCTGCGTGTACTTCGCGAGATAAGCGAGGGAATATCCCTGATAGTTCAGCGGCCCCAGACCGGGCTCAACGTCGCCATTCGGCTCCACAATCGTGCCCTTACACGACGGCCCGAACCCCATCGACAAAAGCCCATAACCGGTCTGCACCCACTCATCTGCCCCACACATCGCAGAATCGAAGTCGGGCGTGCCCGGAATCAACCCGACCAACTGAATCCCCACGCCGCCGACCGCGAACCCACCAAGGAACGCCGAACCGAAGATGTTCGCCCCGGCGACACCCCGCGTCACAGCACCAGCAGCAGTGATCGGCTTCGGCAACGACGAAATATTGACCGCCTTCCCCGGCGCTCCAGGCTTATCGATGATCAACTTCTCGGTCTTGTACGTCCTCACCTTCGCCTTCGACTGCTCAGACGGAGGCGCGTACCCCTTCTCCGTCAGGAACTCGCTCACCCTGCCACTGGTCTCCTGATACCCGTGCGAACCGACAGGCCACCGCACTCGATCACCATCCGAAACCGCAGCACCATACTTAGTCGTCACCCACTGGTAATACTCGGCCCCCATATTCGCCAGCTTCTGCTGCGACGGCAGATCAGGGTACGGATCAACCGGCTTCTTGAAACCGATCGCCTGCGCCGACTGAGGCACCACCAACGAGAGAACGACGGCGATAGCGACAACGCCGAGAGCCGACCAGAAACGCCGCATGCAACACCCCTTCCCGAAAAGTCTTCAATACGCCAGCGGCCCGGGGAGCAACGCTCGACCCGGGCCACCAGATGCGATCACTTGGCGAGCGACTTGAGGAAGCGCACCCCCTTGGGCACACCCCACACGATCAGCATCACGCCAAGACCGATCGGAGCGATCAGCCAAAGCTGGTCGGTGAAGCCCGCCACTGCGGTGCTGATCACGCTCGAAATCGAATCGGGATCCATATTCACCCCCTCCCCTTCGTCAGTCGCGCCAGAAACGCGAAGGCCAACCCCGCCAGATAGGCGGAAACCACAGCAGCACCCGCGATCACCGCGACACCGCCTGGAACAACTGCATGCCGCGCAGCACCATCAGCACGACCGCCAGAGGCGCAATCAGCGGCGCGACCTCAACCACGACCCACACCCCCGTACAGCCCGACCGCGAACACGACCACCGACAGGAACGACCCCACCGGAACGACGACGCTCATCAGTCGATAGCGCGGACGGAGAACAGGCCGAGGGAGAACGCGCACAGCACCACGAGCACCTGCACCGGCTCGGACAACCCCGACACCAGCTCCCAGACCTGCGAACGCCATTCCTCGGCCTCCGTCACTTGGCCGACAGCGACGAGTGGATGAAGTCGAGCGCCGAGGCGGCGGGACCGAGCGCGACCAGGGACACGAAGCCCCGGTCGTTGCCGTCGTCGTCGCGGAAGGAACCCTCCGAGACGCGCGCCTCGATGGCGACGAACGCGCCGACCTCGGGCAGGGGCAGTCCGTCACGGACACGGAACCTGACCTGAAGCTGTCCGCCGTCGCCCTGCGACAGCAGCACGTCGTGCCGCTCGACGTCACCGACGACGCCCTTCGAGCGATCTTCCGACGACACGAACGCGCGTCGCTCCGCGACCGCGACGACGTTACCGGCGACGATCACACGAGGATCGACCTTCACTCCAATAGCCATGATTCTCTGCCTTCTCTTGCCCTACCTGGAACCCCTCACCGGGGCTAGCCTTCAGCTTAGAAACGGCAGATCACATCTGATAAATAGCAGATTACGCCGCGTCAGCGGAGCCGCCCGCCCAGCCCTGCATGCGGAGAATGCGGCGATGCAGTTCGGTGCCGAGCTTGTCCCATCCCGGCGCGTGCTCGGTCCCGAGCTTTCCCGCGAGCGTCGTCAGATGCTCGCCGTACTGATGACACAGCCAATGCAGGGCGCGATCCAGGTCGCTCTCGCGACGCTCCCGAATGTGCACCCGCTCGACCTCCGCATCCTTCAGACGCCGCAGTAGGTCGCGAGTCCACTCGGCATAGCCCCACATATCCTCAGATGTGCCGCGCGCCGCTGTCCAGCGAGAATCCTTCTCTGGCCGGACCTGGACCTCAACGCGACACAGCGAGTCCGAATGCGGACGCCCGCCGATCGACTTCCCGTTGAGCTCCTTCCCCTTCTCATACAGCCGCACCCGGACAGCCGACTTCGGAGAACCGACATACAGCGTGCGGCCCGCATGCTCGGGGTCCGAGGGATCGCGCAGCCAATCGCCAGCCTGGCTGATCTTCAGCCGCCGCTTCCTGCCCTCAGGGTCAGCCTCCGCGACCGCGTAGACGAGGGTGAAGAGGTCATCCCACGTATCCGCGCCGTGGTCGATGTCCTCAGCCGAGTCGACGCGCGTGCAGTAGTGCTCGGACTGCCAGAGTCGGCGCACCACCGGCACGATCTCGTCACAGTCGTCGCTAGACACGATCAGGTGAGGATGCCCGTTCGCGCCGCCGAAGAGCACGCGCCCAATAGTCGAGTCGTCGCGCCGAAGGTTCACCCCGAACTCATAGCCGTGACCCGCGTGACCGTCCTCGATACTCGCGCGCAACTCCCGTGCCAGCGTGTGAATGACCGCGAACGGGTCGTCCTGGATCGTCGTCGCATACCAGTCGAAACGCACTCACGTTCCCCTTCCCTAGTCCCAGCGTGGAGAGATCGGATTGGGGGTCTAGACCCCCGTGTTACAAAACGGGGGTCAGCAGCGCACCGGCGCTGCAACATCGCACCAATAGACGTGCTCAATCACGTCCCGGATGCCAGCGCATTCGAGCGAGCCGCCGCACTTCGGGCAGTCCACCCAGACGAACTCTGAAACGCGCACCAGCGGCGCTGCGGTCGGTGCGAACAGATCGAGCATGGACGCCATCACAGGCCCAGGAGCCGGTCACCAGGGCAGCGCCACTCGACTACCGCCGATTCAGCGACCAGATACGCGCCATTGCGCCCCGGCAACTTCATCGCCGCCTGGAGGTGGCCCGAGCGGATCGCCAAGCAGACCGTTTCCCGGCAGACTCCGAGCCGACGCGATATCTCGCGCGTTGTCAACAGCTCCGTCGCGCCCAACATCTCGGTCATGCGAACAACATATACCGATGCTTGCGACTTCACCAACAACATCTCGGTCACCGGGCGCATAATTGTTCCCCAAGGACCAACGTTTAGGGGGGACGATGACAGTCGTATCCAGCATCCCGATGACCGTGGGCGAGCGCATGACGAGAGCGCGCCTGTTCAGCGGCTATCAGCAGGAGGACATGGCCGACCTGCTCGGACGCACCCGAAACACGATCGGCAACTGGGAGCGCGGGAGCAACGAGCCGCCCTTCTCCGCTGTAGCCGAATGGGCGCAGATCACCCGCGTATCTCTTGAGTGGATCGCCTACGGTGACCGCGCACCCGCGCACGGTGCACCTGGCAGCTACACCGCGGCGCCGATCGCCCACCTTTCCGAACGGCCCGCGTCACGCCGAGGAAGCGAGGAGGCCCCATCCGAAGATGGGGCCTCTGATACGAGCCACCTGAGGGAATCGAACCCTCGACCTATTCATTACGAGTGAATCGCTCTGCCGTCTGAGCTAAGGTGGCGCGCCTCGCTCGCGCGATGCACAAGCAACGATCTTACAGGGTCAGCGAGGGCGCCGCGAACTGCACGCCGCGCGACGGGTGTCGGCGTGTTACAGACGATTGGCGATGCCGCGCGGCGCTCACGTACCTTCGTTCCGGCACCGCGACGAGGCGAACGCGGTCCTCCGACCACGTTCGGCGCTGACGCGCCCGCGGTGCCCCGACCCCACAAGGAGCACCCCATGTCCACGAAGTTCCTCCGCGCGGCCGCTCTGGCCGTCCCCCTCGCCCTGCTGCTGAGCGCCTGCGCCTCCGGTACGAACCCGGGCACGGGTGAGACGAGCGCTGCGCCGGCACCGGCCGAGACCGTGCGCATCGGCACCGTCGGCGCCGGCGACCCGTACTGGAAGACGTTCACGGACGCGGCCGCCGCCGAGGGCATCGACGTCGAGATCGTCGACTTCACCGAGTACCCGCAGCCCAACCCGGCACTGTCCGCCGGCGAGATCGACCTCAACCAGTTCCAGCACATCATCTACCTCGCCACGTACAACGAGGCGGCCGGGGATGACCTGCAGCCCATCGGCTCGACCGCGATCTACCCCCTGGGGCTGTACTCGACCCAGTACGCGTCGGTCGCCGACATCCCCGCCGGGTCGACCGTCGCGGTGCCCGACGACGACAGCAACCAGGCCCGTGGCCTGCTGATCCTGCAGTCGGCCGGTCTGATCACCCTCTCGGACGGCGGCTCGATCTTCTCGACGCTCGACCAGGTCGACGAAGCCAACTCGAAGGTCAAGGTGATCGCCCTCGATGCCGCGGTCACCGCGACCTCGCTCCCCGATGTCGCTGCGGCGATCATCAACAACGACTTCGTCGAGGATGCCGGCCTCACCCCGGGCGACGCGATCGCGCAGGACGACCCGAGCGACCCCAAGGCGCTCCCGTACGTCAACATCTTCGCCTCGCGCGCCGCCGACGCCGACAACCCGACCTTCCTGAAGCTCGTCGAGATCTACCACAGCACGCAGGCGGTCCTCGACGGCGTCCTCGCCGCCTCGGGCGGCACGGCCGAGATCGTCAAGATCCCCGCCGCCGACCTCGTCGCCTCCCTCGACGAGGTGCAGGGAGACATCCGCGCGAACTGACGGCATGATGTGTGTGCGGCCCGCCGACGTGCGGGCCGCACACACGTCTGTCCCGACAGGAGTCCCCATGACCCTCATCAGACTCAGCGACGTCACCAAGTCCTTTCCCGCCCCGGCGAAGAGCGATCCGCCCGTCGTCGCGGTCGACGGCGTCAGCCTGAGCATCGCCCCCGGCGAGGTGTGCGGCATCATCGGCTACTCCGGAGCGGGCAAGAGCACCGTCCTGCGGCTGCTCAACGGCCTGGAGTCGCCCACCGCGGGATCCGTCGAGATCGACGGCCGCGACATCACGCGGCTCAGCGAGCGCGAACTGCGCGCGCTCCGCGGCGACATCGGCATGATCTTCCAGCAGTTCAACCTCTTCGACTCCCGCACCGTGGCGGGCAACGTCGCCTACCCGCTGGAGATCGCGGGGCGCGGCAAGGCCGAGATCCGGGAGCGCGTCGCCGAGCTGCTGAGCTTCGTCGGCCTCTCCGACAAAGCCAGGAACTATCCCGAGCAGCTCTCCGGCGGCCAGAAGCAGCGCGTCGGCATCGCCCGTGCCCTGGCCACCACTCCCCGCATCCTGCTCGCCGACGAGGCCACGAGCGCGCTCGACCCCGACACGACGCAGGAGGTCCTCGCGCTGCTCAAGCGCGTCAACCGCGAGCTCGGCATCACGATCGTCGTCATCACCCATGAGATGGAGGTGGTCCGCGAGATCGCCGACCGCGTCATCGTGATGGAGCGCGGCCGCATCGTCGAGGACGGCTCGGTCTTCGACATCCTGTCGCGACCGCAGAGCGAGGCGACCCGGCGGTTCGTCGCGAGCATCATCGAGGACGTCCCGACCGGCGACAAGTGGCGGGCGCTGCGCGAGCGTCACCCGGGCCGCATCGTCACCTTCACGATCCGCGAGGGGACCGTCGCACAGGCCGAGGTCTTCTCGGCGTTCGCGCGCCACGGCGTGCGATTCGAGCTGATCCACGGCGGCATCAACGACATCCGCGGGCGGGTCTTCGGGCATCTGACGCTCGCTCTCACCGGCGAGCCGGACGCCATCCAGCAGGCGATCGACGCGGCATCCGAATTCGCGTCCTTCGTCGAGGAGGCCGCCCGTGGATAGGCTCAACGACCTCCTCCCGGAACTGCTCCAGGCCACGATCGACACCCTGTACATCACGACGTTCGCGCTGATCTGCGGCGGCATCGTCGGGCTCGTCCTCGGACTCGCGCTCTACGCGACCCGCGAGGGCAGCCTGTTCCCGAACAGGGTCGTCTTCGGCGTGCTGAACGTCGTGGTCAACACCTTCCGGCCGATCCCGTTCATCATCCTGCTGACCGCCGTCCAGCCGCTGGCGCGCGCTGTCGGCCTTCCCGGCATCGGGATCGAGTTCGCCATCTTCGCCGTGTCGATCGCGTCGCTGTTCGCCATCAGCCGCATCGTCGAGCAGAACCTCCTCACGGTGCGCCCCGGCGTCATCGAGGCGGCGCGCGCCGCCGGCGCGAGCAGGTCCCGCATCCTGTTCCGGCTCGTCCCCCGCGAGGCGCTCGGCCCCCTCGTGCTGGGCTACACCTTCATCGTCGTGGCACTCGTGGACATGACGGCGATGGCCGGCGCCATCGGCGCGGGCGGTCTCGGCCAGTTCGCGATCGTCTACGGCTTCCGGCAGTTCAACCCGTGGGTGACCTGGGCGGCCGTCCTGGTGATCATCGTGATCGTGCAGGCGGTGCAGTTCTTCGGCAACTGGCTGGCGCGGCGCATCCTGCGACGCTGAACGGATGCCGGGACTACCGGCATCCGTTCATCGGCAGCGCAGTCCGTCGGCGGGGACGATCCCGTCGATCAGGTACGACACGACGGCGTCGTCGACGCACGCGCTCCCCTTGTTGAACCCCGTGTGACCCTCGCCCTCGCGGGTGATCAGGATGCCGGAGTCGAGCTGGCCGGCCAGCGACACCGACCACGCGTACGGCGTGGCGGGGTCGTTGGTGGTCCCGATCACGACGAGGGGGGCAGCGCCCGCGGCGGCGATCGGCTCGCGCACGCCCGTGGGTGCGGCGGGCCACGACGCGCACGTGTCGACGCCGAACCAGTACGGCGCGATCGTCGGCGCCTCCGCGGCGACGAGCGCCTCGGCGGCCTCCTCCTGCTCGGCGGTGCTGTCGTCCGGGTAGTCCATGCAGTTGTAGGCCGTGAACGCCTCGGTCTGGTTGCCGGCATACCCGTCGGGGCCGCGGTCGTAATAGAAGTCGGCGAGCCGGAACGCCGTCTTCGGATCCCCCTGGAGCGCGCCGGCCAGCGCGGAGGTCAGGACCGGCCAGTTGCCCCGCGAGTACAGCGCGGCGATGATCGCGGTCAGGAGCGAGTCGGCCCCCAGCATCCGGCCGTCGGCGTTCGGCAGCGGGCGCCGATCGACCGAGGCCAGCAGGGTGCCCAGGTCGGTCATCGCGTCGTCGACGGTTCCCCGGAACGGGCAGGTCTCCCGGATCAGGCAGTCGGCCATGTAGGCGCGCAGCGCCGACTCGAACCCCAGCGCCTGCGTCGTGCCGACCTCGAGGCCCGACACGGAGGGATCGATCGCACCGTCGAGCACGAGCCGGCCGACCCGCTCGGGGAACAGCTTCGCGTAGGTCGCCCCCAGGAACGTGCCGTATGAGAACCCCAGATAGGTCAACTGCTCATCGCCGAGCACCGCGCGCAGCAGATCCAGGTCGCGCGCGGCGTTCTCGGTCGTGATGAACGGCAGGATGCCGTCGCTGCCTGCATCGCACGCCGCGACGAACGCCTCGCTCGCCGCCGTCAGCTCGGCCTCCCACGCCTCGCTGCCGCGCGGGTTGCGGGGCACGTCGAACAGATGCGCGTCCATCTCAGCGGCGTCGAAGCAGCGGACGGCGGTGGAGCGTCCGACCCCGCGCGGATCGAAGCCGACGACGTCGTAGTGCGCGGCGAGCGTCGTGCCGACGACGGGGACCGCCACGTCGGCGACGAGGTCGTACCCGCTCGCGCCGGGTCCGCCGGGATTGATCAGCAGCGACGCGGGCGACGCGCCGTCGTCACCGACCCGGACGATGAGGGCGAGGCCGATCTCCCCGGCATCCGGATCCGCCCAGTCCAGCGGCGCGGTCACCGTGGCGCAGTAGTAGCTCCCCTCCGCCGTGTCGTTGCACGGATCCCACGCGATCTGCTGCCCGTAGTACGGCAGCAGCCGGGCGGGCACGCCCTCGGTCGCAGGGGTGCGCTCGGGCGCGGGCAGCCGTCCACAGCCCGTGAGGGCGACAGCGGCGACGACGAGGCCGGCCAGGACGGCCACGAGGCGTCGGGTCTTCGTCACGGAGTCCTTCCGGTGGCGACGGTGATGAGCATGCTCTCCAGAGCCAGCGCCGGGGCAGCATTGCCCTGCAGGTTCGTGCGGGTGAGGGCGATCTGGTCGAGGACCGTCAGGGTGCGCTGCGCGGTCCAGGCGCCTGCCAGCGCGCCGAGGTCGTCGCGGAGCTCGATGTTGATGAGTCCGTCACCGCGGCCGAACTGCAGCATGAGCGTGTCGCGGTACATCGACTCGAGGTCCGTGAGCACGCGGTCGATGCCGTCGCGCAGGCTGCGCGTCGCACGGCGCTTCTGGTCCTCCTGAAGGGCGTTGACCTGCCCGCGCACGGCGGGCGGGACGGCGGCACCCGGGGCGATCCCGAGCGTGCGCAGCAGCGCTTCGCGCTCGGCCTCGTCGCGCTCGGCGGTCAGCGCCTTGGCGTCGTCGGTGGCCAGCTGCACGATGCGCGCGGCGACCTCGACCGCGTCGCCGACGCCGCGCACGCCCAGGACGCCGCGCAGCGTCTCGTCGCGGCGCTGTCGCGACGCCTCGTCGGTGGCCAGACGCTGAGCCATGCCGATGTGCCGCTGCGCCAGCCGCGCGGACTGCTCGGCGATTGCGGGATCGGCGCCGGTGCGCGCCGCGATGAGCCGCGCGACGTCGGCGATCTCGGGCTCGCGCAGCCGCAGCGTGCGCACGCGCGAGCGGATGGTCGGCAGCAGGTCGGCGTCGCTCGGCGCGCACAGCACCCAGACGGTGCGCTCGGGCGGCTCTTCGAGTGCCTTCAGCAGGACGTTGCTCGTGCGTTCGACCATGCGGTCGGCGTCCTCCATCACGATGACGCGGTAGCGGCCGAGCGACGGTGAGAAGTACGAGCGCTCGACGAGTGCACGGGCATCTTTGATCGAGATGATGACGCCCTCGGTGCGCAACGCGGTCAGGTCGGGGTGCGTGCCGGCGAGCACCTGGCGCATGGCCGCCTCGTCGCCGGGCTCGGCGATGAGCGCCGCCGCGAACGCGTAGGCGAGGGTGGAGCGTCCCGAGCCGGGCGGGCCCGTGATCAGCCACGCGTGCGACATCTGCGCGGGATCGGATGCCGCGGCCCGCAGCTGCGCGACCGCGTCGTCCTGCCCCCAGACCTCGGCCCACGGCAGCGCATGGACGGTGGGGGCGGAGGTCATGGCGTCCAGCCTACGACGTGCCCGCGACGCCCGGCTTCCCGTCCCGGCGCCGGTACCGGGTCAGGCCAGCGTGGCGCTCACCCGGGCGCGGACAGCGGCGGCGAGCTCCGCGACGGGGAGCGTCGCGTCGAGCACGACGAAGCGCGCCGGCTCGGCGGCGGCGAGCTCCAGATACGCCGCACGCACGCGCTCGTGGAACTCGGCCTTCTCGGCCTCGAGCCGGTCGAACGGCTTGTCGTCGGCGTCGAGCCGGGCGCGAGCCGCAGCCGGATCGAGGTCGAGCAGCACCGTGAGATCCGGGAGCGCGCCACCGGTCGCCCACAGCGACAGGTCGCGGACCTCGCGCGCATCGAGCACGCGCCCGGCACCCTGATAGGCCACCGACGAGTCCAGATAGCGGTCCTGGATCACCACCTCGCCGCGCTCCAGCGCCGGCCGCACGTGAGAGGCGACATGATGCGCGCGATCGGCCGCATACAGCAGCGCCTCGGCGCGCGGCGCGATGTCGCCGCGATGGTGCAGGACGATGTCGCGGATGAGCACCCCGACCTCGGTGCCGCCCGGCTCGCGCGTGCGCACGACGGTGCGCCCCCGCGCCTGCAGCCACTCCTCCAGGAGCGCGGCCTGCGTGGTCTTGCCCGACCCGTCGCCGCCCTCGAAGGTGATCCAGAGCCCGGCGGCGGTCACTTCTTCTTGGCCGTCGTCTTGCGCGCCGGCGCCTTCCGCGCCGTCGTGCGCTTGGGCGCGGGACCCTTGGCGCGCTTGTCGGCGAGCATCTGCACGGCGATGTCGAAGGTGATGTCGTCGGGCGTCTGCCCGCGCGGGATCGTGACGTTCGTCGTGCCGTCGGTCACATACGCGCCGAACCGGCCGTCCTTGATCCGGATCGGCTTGCCGCTGACGGGGTCGGCTTCGAACTCCTTGAGGGCGCTGGATGCCGCGCGGTTGCCGTACTTGGGCTGCGCGTAGATCTCGAGCGCCTGCTCGAGCGTGATGTCGAAGATGAGCTCCTCGCTGCCGATCGAACGGGAGTCGGTCCCCTTCTTGATGTACGGACCGTAGGGGCCGTTCTGCGCCGTGATGGGATCGCCCGACTCGGGATCGGTGCCGACCGTGCGCGGCAGCGCGAACAGCTTGACCGCCGTCTCCAGATCGATCGTGTCGGGCGACATGGACTTGAACAGCGACGCGCGCCGCGGCTTGGGCGCGGCGTCCTTCTTCGCCCCGCGCTTCTTCGGCGCCTCGTCGACGGGCTGATCGGATGCCGGCAGCACCTCTTCGAGATACGGCCCGAAGCGGCCGTCCTTGACGACGATGTCGCGCCCCGTCTCGGGGTGCTGTCCGAGCACGCGGTCGCCGGCGACGGGCGCGTCGATCAGCTCGCGCGCCTTCTCGGCGGTCAGCTCGTCGGGGGCGAGGTCCTCGGGGACGTTGATGCGACGCGGCGTCTCGTCCTCGGCGGCGCCGGCCGATTTCGGCACCTCCAGGTACGGACCGTACTTGCCGAAGCGCAGCACCGCGACGTCGCCGATGGGCGTCGAGTTGATCTCGCGAGCGTCGATCTCGCCGAGGTTGTCGACGATGTTGCGCAGACCGGCGTGTCCGTCCGAGCCGAAGTAGAACTGGCGCAGCCAGGCGGCGCGGTCCTGCTCGCCGCGCGCGATCGCATCGAGGTCGTCCTCGAGGGCGGCCGTGAAATCGTAGTCGACGAGCTCGGTGAAGTGCTGCTCGAGCAGCCGCACGATGCTGAACGCGAGCCAGCTGGGCACGAGCGCCTGGCCGCGTTTGCTGACGTAGCCGCGGGCGAGGATCACGTCGATGATGCTCGCGAACGTCGAGGGACGGCCGATGCCCTTCTCCTCGAGCGCCTTCACGAGCGACGCCTCGGTGTAGCGCGGCTTCGGGCTGGTCGCGTGACCCTTGGGCTCGACCTCGCTCAGCGTCAGCACGTCCCCGACAGCCAGGGCGGGCAGCGACTGGTCGTCGGCCTTGTCGGCGTCGCCGCGCTTCTCGTCGCGGCCCTCTTCGTACGCTTCGAGGAAGCCCTTGAAGGTGTAGACGGTGCCGGAGGCCGTGAAGGTCGCGGTGGTCCCCGCGGCATCCGCGTCGAGAGTCACCGTCGTCGTCTCGTACTTCGCGTCGGACATCTGGCTGGCGATCGTCCGCTTCCAGATGAGGTCGTACAGACGAAGCTCGTCGCGGTCGAGGCCCGACGACACCGACGACGGCGTGCGGAAGTCCTCGCCCGAGGGGCGGATCGCCTCGTGCGCCTCCTGCGCGTTCTTGCTGTTGTTGCGGTAGCTGCGCGGATTGGCCGGCACGGCGCGGTCGCCGTAGAGGGCGACGGCCTGCGCACGCGCGGCGGTGACGGCCTGAGCCGACAGCGCCGTCGAGTCGGTGCGCATGTACGTGATGTACCCCTTCTCGTACAGGCGCTGGGCGACGCCCATGGCGTGCTTGGCGCTCATCGAGAGCTTCCGGCCGGCCTCCTGCTGCAACGTGGAGGTCGTGAAGGGGGGCTTGGGGCTGCGGGTACCGGGCTTGGCCTCGACCGAGACGACGGTGCCCTGCCCGGCGGATTCGAGCGCGGCGGCGATCTCTCGGGCGCGCATCTCGGTGAGCACGACGACGGCCTTCTTCAGCTGACCGGCGTCGTCGAAGTCGGTGCCGCGGGCCAGCGGCGCGCCGTCGAGGCGTGCCAGGCGCGTCGCGAACGCGTCGTCGGCGCCCCGGGCGGCGCGTGCCTCGACGTCCCAGTAGGACGCGGACACGAAGGCCATGCGCTCGCGTTCGCGGTCCACGACCAGGCGGGTCGCGGCGGACTGCACGCGGCCGGCGCTCGTGCCCTGGCCGACCTTGCGGCGGGTGACGTCCGAGACGTCCCAGCCGTACAGGCGGTCGAGGATGCGGCGGGTCTCCTGCGCGTCGACGAGGGCGAGGTCGAGCTCGCGGGTGTTGTGGACGGCCGCCTGGATGGCGTCCTTGGTGATCTCGTGGAAGACCATGCGCTTGACGGGCACCTTGGGCTTGAGCGCCTCGAGCAGGTGCCACGCGATGGCCTCGCCTTCGCGGTCCTCATCGGTGGCGAGCAGGAGCTCGTCGGCGGTCTTGAGGGCGCGTTTGAGCTCGGCGACGGTCTTCTTGCCGCGATCGCTCTCCACGTAGAGAGGCGTGAAGTCGTTCTCGATGTCGATCGAGTACTTGCCGACCGAGGTCTTCTTCAATTCCGCGGGAATGTCCTTCTTGTCGGCGAGATCACGGATGTGACCCACCGAGCTGAGGACCTCGTACCCGTCTCCCAGGTATCCCTGGATCGACTTCATCTTCGTCGGAGACTCGACGATGACGAGCTTCTTGCCCTGTGCCACTGGCGTCCCTTCTTCGATGCACACCCTACACACCGGCAGAGCATGAGGACGCTGAGAGCCGGTCAGCCCGGCGGGCCGGCGCGCGCCCGGGCCCGTGCGAGGAAGACCCCGATGGATGCCGTGACCTCCACCGTCGCGGTGTGCTCGTCGAGCTCGCAGCGGGCCAGGGTCGCCTCGACGGTCGCGGCGAGCACAGCGGCGTGTTCGCACGGGACACCGGGCAGGGCACCGGCGGCCGCGTCCGCGGCCGCGAGGGCGGCCGCATCAGCCGCGCCGGACAGCTGCGCGGAGCGCACGGCGGCGACCCCGGCGGCACCGTAGCCGAGTGCGAGGGTCGCGGTCACCGCGAGCACCCCGACGGCCAGCGACGTGCCGGTCATGCTCCCCCTCCTGTCCGTCGGGCCTCACCGGCCGTCGGCGAGCGCGCACGATCGCGCGCGCAGCGCCGGCAGCGGCGGCGCTGCGTCGGCAGTGAGCCGGACGCAGATGAGATCGCCGTCGGCGCGGACCGTGACCGACACCGGCCCGGCGACGCCGGCGGCGACGGCGCGCACGCGCGCGTCGGACTCGCCGCGCGCCGCAAGACGCGCCGCCTGCGCGGCGGCCTGTTCGAGACGCACCTGGCGGCCGGTCGCGCCGAGCGCGGAGATGCAGAGGACGAGGACGAGCACGACGGCGGGGAGGACGACGGCGAACTCCGCCGTCACCGATCCCCGCTCGTCGCCGCTCATGCCACCGTCAGGGCCCGTCGTACGAGATCGGTGAGGATCCCGCGGACCTCGTCGCTGCGCATGATGATCACGAGCAGGCCGGCGAAGGCCACAGCGGCCATTGTGGCGATCGCGTATTCCGCGGTCGCCGCGCCGGTGTCGTCGCCGAACAGCGCCGCCGCCCGGTAGGAGGTCAGCGGCGGGAGGTGGTGGTCGGTCATGGAGTTCTCCTTTCAACGGCGGGCACGGTTCGGATGCGGGCACGGTCAGATCTCGGGCACGGTCAGATATCCCACGGCGTCGTGCCGAGGACGGACAGCAGCATCGGCCCCACGCCCAGCAGCAGGAAGGCCGGCAGAGTGCACACGCCCAGCGGCAGCAGCAGGCTGCTCGACAGCCGCGCCGCGCGGAGCCGGCCGTCGGTGCGCGCCCGATGCCGCTGGGCGGCCGCGTCGGCGCGCAGCAGCTCGACCGCCGGCGCGCCGGCCGCCTGGGAGAGGGCGAGGATCGCCCGGGTGGCCGGCAGCGCCTCGCCGCCACCGGCATCCCGGATCACCTCGAGGGCGCGGGGAACGGAGACGCCGCCGGACAGCGCGATCGCGACGACCTCGCTCTGGAGCCCCGGAATCTCGTCGTCGGGGCGCGCCCGGTCCACCAGGGCGGCCGTCCAGCGATGCGCGACCAGCATGAGCAGACTCCCCGCGACGAGGCAGGCCAGCCCGATCGGGTGGGTGAGGGCTCCCACCGGGTCGAACCCGAGCGCGGCGCCCAGTCCGACGGCGACCAGGGGCAGCCACGCCACCAGGCGCGCCGTCGTCCGCGGTTCGGCGAGCGCGACGCGCACGTCGTCGCGCGTCTCCTCCGCCTCGCGCAGGGCGTCGGCCCACGCGCGCAGACTGGGAGCGAGGGGCGCGCCGACGACGGTCGCGACCCGCCAGGCGACGGCGACCTCGCGCCAGGGGCCCGCGCGCGCGGCGAGTGCCTCGTGGACGTCGGTTCCGGCGTCGACCGCCGCGCGCACGTCGGCGGCGACGTCGTCGCCGCCCTCGGCCAGATGCGTCCAGGCGCGGGCGGGCGTCAGCCCCGCGTGCAGGAGCACCGCGAGCCGCTGCACGGTCTCCGGCACGGCGACGCCCGAGTCGGCCGTTCCCGCGCTCCTCACGACGCCACCTCCGCGATCTCGAGCCTGCCGTCGACGACGACGGGTCGGGCCAGCCCCGCGATGCGACGGATGCCGTCGGCGCGACGCTCCACGTGCACGATGGCGCCGATCGCGCTGGCGACCTGGCGCGCGACGGCGTGGTCGTCCATGCCGGCGAGGGCTCCGAGCGCCTCGAGCCGCGCCGGCACATCGGCCAGGCCGCTCGCGTGCACCGTGCCGGCGCCGCCGTCGTGGCCCGTGTTGAGGGCGGTGAGCAGCTCACGCACCTCTTCGCCGCGGCACTCCCCCACGATCAGCCGGTCCGGCCGCATGCGCAGCGCTTCGCGCACGAGACGGCTCAGCGGCACCCCGCCGGCACCCTCGAGATTCGCCTGCCGGGACTCGAGTCGCACGTGATGCGGATGGGCGATGCGCAGCTCGGCGACGTCTTCGATCGTGACGATGCGCTCCGTCGCGGGCACCAGCCCGAGCAGGCCGGCCAGCAGCGTCGTCTTGCCGGCGCCGGTCGCACCCGTCACGAGGATGTTCGTCCGCTCTGCCACGAGCCGCGCGAGTCGCGCGCCGGTGGCAGCGTCGAACATGCCGCGGCGACCGAGGTCGTCGAGGCTCGGCTCGTCGGCGGAGGGCAGCCGGATCGAGATCGTCGCGCCCGCGCAGGCCACCGGCGGCAGCACGGCATGCACACGGATCCCGTGCTCCCAGCGCACGTCGGCGCAGGGCGTCGCGTCGTCGAGGTGCCGCCCGCCGATTCCGATGAGCGCGACGGCGAGCGCGCGGACCTCGGCCTCGCCTGCGGCCCACTCGGCGATGCGTTCGGCGCCGGCGCCGCGGTCGACGAACAGCCCGTGCGCGCCGTTGACGAACACGTCGGTGACAGCGGGATCCGCGAGGTGACGCGCCAGCGGCGCGATCGCCGGATGGTCGGGCAGCACGCGGATGCGGCGCACCGGCTCCCGCGGGGGCGCTGCTCGGAGTCCGGGGCGTGAGTCCGCCGACGCCACGGCGCACGCGGCCGAGACCCCGGATGCGAGGGCGAACCCCGCAGCGGACCGCGGTTGGGCGACGAACGGCTCGGGCATGCCCCGACGTTAGGACCGCGGCATCCCCCGCGTGGGGCGCAACGGGCGATCGGTGGACAGATCCGCGATCTGCGCGCTGGGGAGGAGGCTCGGGGCCACCGGGGACGAGAAAGGGCGGCATCCCATGGGGGGAAAGGGACGCCGCCCCCCGCGGTACCCGGATACGGGGGGGGTGCTCGGGTGCCGCGAATGCCAGAATCGATGTTCGGCCGCGACCGAGCATACGCAAGGAACTCCTGTGCGCCAACCTCCGACGCGCGCGGGGCGGCGATATATCGGATGGCGCTCTCCCCCACTTCCGGAGGTAGTGTCCGCAGCGCGGAGTGAATAGATTGTGCGGCAACGTGGCGGCACGCGTGTCGCCGGACCCGCACCGCCATCAAGCCGCAAGGGAGCGCGCATGAGCAGCCAGATCGACCACCTGCTGAACGAGACCCGCCGGTTCGCTCCCCCGGAGGCGTTCGCGGCGAACGCCATCGCCACCGCCGACCTGTACGCACAGGCGACCGCCGATCGCGACGCCTTCTGGGCCGAGCAGGCCCGCGCCCTGCACTGGCACACGCCGTTCACCGAAGTGCTCGACTGGTCCAACCCGCCGTTCGCGAAGTGGTTCGCCGACGGCGCGCTCAACGTCGCGTACAACTGCCTCGATCGTCACGTCGAGGCCGGCAACGGCGACCGCGTCGCCCTGCTGTGGGAGGGTGAGCCCGGCGACGAGCGTCGCGTCACCTACGCCGAGCTGACCGACGAGGTCAAGCGCGTCGCGAACGTGCTGACCGGTCTCGGTGTCGAAGCCGGCGACCGTGTCGCGATCTACCTGCCGATGATCCCCGAGGCGGTCGCCTCGATGCTCGCGGTCGCCCGGCTGGGCGCGATCCACTCGGTCGTCTTCGGCGGCTTCTCGGCCGACAGCCTGCGCTCGCGCATCGACGATGCCGGCGCGAAGGTCGTCATCACCGCGGACGGCGGCTACCGCAAGGGCAAGGTCTCCGCCCTCAAGCCCGCCGTCGACCAGGCCCTCGCCGACCGGGGCACGGGACCGCAGGAGACCGTCGAGCACGTGCTCGTCGTCCGGCGCGGCGGGAACGAAGTCGACTGGATCGAGGGGCGGGACCTGTGGTGGCACGACGTCGTGCCTGCCGCCTCCGCCGACCATGCGGCGCAGCCGTTCCCCGCCGAGAACCCGCTGTTCATCCTGTACACGTCGGGGACGACGGGCAAGCCGAAGGGCATTCTGCACACGTCAGGGGGCTACCTCACGCAGGCCGCGTTCACGAACAGGGTCGTGCACGACCTGCACCCCGAATCCGATGTCTTCTGGTGCACGGCCGACATCGGCTGGGTGACCGGGCACTCCTACGTGACCTACGGGCCGCTCGCCAACGGCGCGACCCAGGTGCTGTACGAGGGAACCCCCGACGCGCCGCACCCCGGCCGCTGGTGGGAGATCGTGGAGAAGTACGGCGTGACCGTGCTGTACACGGCGCCGACCGCCATCCGCTCCTTCATGAAGCTCGGCCGGGCGATCCCGAAGAAGTTCGACCTGTCATCGCTGCGGCTGCTGGGATCGGTGGGCGAGCCCATCAATCCCGAGGCGTGGATGTGGTACCGCAAGATCATCGGCGGCAAGACCGCGCCGATCGTCGACACCTGGTGGCAGACCGAGACCGGCGCGATCATGGTCTCCGCCCTGCCGGGCGTCACCGAGACCAAGCCGGGCAGCGCCCAGGTCCCGCTCCCGGGCATCGGCATCGACGTCGTCGATGAGGACGGCGCCCACGTCGGCAACGGCAACGGCGGCCTGCTCGTGATCACCGAGCCGTGGCCGGCGATGCTGCGCGGCATCTGGGGCGACCCGGAGCGCTTCGTCGAGACGTACTGGGACAAATTCTCGGCGCAGGGCTTCTACTTCGCCGGCGACGGCGCCCGCCTCGACGAGGACGGCGACGTGTGGTTCCTGGGCCGGGTCGACGACGTCATGAACGTGTCTGGGCACCGGCTGTCCACGACCGAGATCGAATCGGCGCTCGTCGGTCACGAGGCGGTCGCCGAGGCGGCCGTCGTCGGCGCCAGCGATGAGACTACGGGCCAGGCTGTGGTCGCGTTCGTGATCATCAAGGAGAGCTACCTCGCTGCCCACGACCCGGCCGGTCTCGCCACGCAGCTGCGCAGTTGGGTCGGCGAGCAGATCGGTGCGATCGCTCGTCCCCGCGACGTCTACATCGTGGGCGAGCTGCCCAAGACCCGCTCGGGCAAGATCATGCGACGGCTGCTGCGCGACGTCGCCGAGGGCCGTGAAGTGGGAGACACCACCACGCTCGCCGATACCGCGGTCATGAGCATCATCTCCGCACAGGTCAAGTAGCGGCGGTCCCGAACACCTCGTGCCGCTGATCGCGGCGCGGGGGGTCACCGTGCGGGTACGCTCAGCGCCCTCATCCGCTCGCGCACCGTGCGAAACACGGCGGGGTCGAACGGGAAGTCCCCGCCGTCCTCACCCACCAGCCGCATAACCTCGTCGCCGAGCGTGATGGAGAAGTTCACGATCATCCGAGCCTCGGTGGCGTGATCGGCGTCCGCCAGGCGAGCCGATGCCGGATGTGCATCGAGCCAGTTCTCGATCACGTCCTGCAGTCCGGCGCGACTCGTCCCGGCCGCCCACGACACCGTCGTCGTCGTGCCCGGCTCCCGGGCGAAAAGCGCGAACCGCTTGCGCAGGAGTTCGTCACCACCCTGCCCTCGGACGGTCTCCATCACGATCCGCGAGGCGGCGATCACGAGGTCGTCTCGGTGCGCGCTCAAAATGCGCTCGGTGAGCACAGGGTCGTAGACCAGGGCGGATCCGAAGATCGCATGCTCGAGCGAGGGGAAGTAGTTGAAGAACGTGCTGCGCGACACCATCGCCGCTTCGCAGATGCGGTCGACCGTCACGGCGTGAACGCCTTCCTCATAGGCGATTCCGACCGCGGCCTCCTCCATGGCCCGACGCGCGACGCGCATCTTCTTCTCGCGGAGCCCTTCCGTCATCGCCGTCCCTCCTCTCCCTTCATCCCACCCTAGGTCAATCTCCCTGGGTTGCGTAAAAGTTTGGACTGAGTCCATACTTAGCCATGAACCATCAGAAGGGATCGCCATGCCTCACACCGTCGCACGACGACGTCGGAATCTGCTCTCCCCGCTACGCACCGCAGGTGTGCTATCCGTAGCCACCGGCCTTGTCTTGGTGGGGCTGCCCGCGATCGCCAGCGCCGCGGAGTCCGAAGCAGGCCACATAATCATCACGACGACTCTCTCCGACAGGACGGCATCCGCTCCGCTCGGCGGCGCGACGGTGACCGTGCTCTCCACCGGCGAGCTCGACCAGGTCATCGCCACCGGCACCACCTCGGCAGACGGAACCGTGTCGGTGCGCATACCCGCGACGGACACCAGCTTCATCGCCGAGGCATCCTGGCCCGGTGCTGTCGGCGACCTCCTCGAACCCGCGGTGAGGAGGGAGTTCAACCCCACGCTGGGAGATGCCGTCACCCTCCCGCTGGAGGGCTCCTTCGGTGAGATCAGCGGCGCGGTGACCGCGACGTCGGATGCCTCCCCTCTCGCCGACCTCTCGGGCGCGAGCGTCACCATCCTCAGTGGCGGCACGGCAGTGCAACGCGTCGCCGTCGCCGCAGACGGCACATTCCGATCAGGCTCATTGCCGACGACATCCACCGACGATTACAGCATCCGCTTCGAGCCGGCCACGGGATTCACGCTCGCGGATGCGCAGCCGTCGGACAATCCCGCCTTCGCGCTTCCCCGAGGCGATGAGAGTCCCAGCCTCGTCCATGTGGGCCGCTCCTTCGCGCTCATCTCGGATACCGCGGCACCGACCCCCTCACCCACACCCACAGACACCCCGACACCGACACCCACCCCCACAGACACCCCGACACCGACACCCACCCCCACCACCGACCCGGTACAGCAGGCCTACATCGCGGTCTTCCAGCGCCCGGACGATCTCGGCCTCACCGGCGCTTTCAGCGGCATCTCGGAGCCCGAGCTTGCCGACCTGCTCGCGGCCGCGGCGGGCACACCGAATGTCACATTCCCTCTCCTCAACGGCTCGGGACAGGCGCTCGGCCTCGCGGAGCGGCCGTCTACGAACGAGGCGGCCGCCGCATCCCAGCTGCTGTCGCCGGTGGTCTCCAGCCTGCCGGGCGTGACTGTGAACGAGATCTCGCTCACCGCGTTCGATCTCGAAGGGGCTCTGCGCGCTGTCCAGGATCAGCGCGTCCCGCTGCTCGACCAGCAGCTTTCCTCTCAGGTCACGGATGTGCAGAAACGCAACTCCCGCGTGGTCACGCTCAACGCGGCCATCACGGCCCTGAACGCATACGTCGCCGGGCCGACTGATGAGTCGCTGGCCACTGCGATCGCGGCCGCACGCCCGGCCGTGGAGTCGCACGTTCTCCTTTCGGCGACGTCGGACTCCACCGAGGTGAGAACGGCCGCTGCCGACCTCGTCGCAACGCTGCGCATCGAACTCGACGCCGTCACGAACACTCAGCAGATGGATGTGCTGCGACTGGCCGGCTTGACCGACAAGCGCAGTGAAGCGTTCGACCTGATGTCCTCATTCCTGACGAAGATGCAGGGTTCGCGGTCGTCGATCATCGGCAACATGCGATCGACCCCGGTATCGCTCGGCACTGTCCAGTGGGACAGCGCCGCCATCACCGGCAGCTTCAACCTCACCGGCGTCACGGACGGGGAGCACCACCTCATCCTCAGCTTCGACGACATCGGCCTCACCGTCGTTGCCGCGGTGACCGTGCAGCGCAATGAACTCGCCGCGACCGGAGGCGAGTTGAGCCCGGCGCTCTGGGTCGGGGCAGCACTGCTCGTGCTCGGAGCGGGCGCACTGATCGGCTCATCGCTCCGGACGCGACGCCGGGCGCGCGTCTGATGAGGTGACACGGACGGAGGCCGATCGTCCGCGAGACTTGTCGCGGTCTCCTCACCGGACCGGGCATCGGCACTCTCGTCGCCGCGCAGATCGTCATGTCTTGGTCCCACGCCGGGCGATGCCGCGACGAGGCCGGGCTCGCTCGCTTGGGCGGGGTTGCAGCACCGCAAGCCACCACGGGTCAGTGCCGGGTCCTCACGCGCGTGAGGGTTCAACCTGATCGAGTCTTCGAGCTCAAGCACTCGTCGTGTGATGCGAAAGTCCGGATGAGCGATGATGTGCGGGAACTCCCCGCCCTCGCCCGCGCCCGCGCGAACATCTCCCCGCAGGCTGGCGGATCCTCGCCCGCGCCGGGATGCCGAGGGGCCGATGTCGGTGTCGATCTTCGCCCCGACGACCTCGAAGCCATACTCGCCGCGAGCGCGCGGCGGTCCTCTTCCTGACGCTGGACACCAAACTCGTCGTCCTCGAGATCATCCCTGATCCGTCGATAGATCATGACCTTCGTCATTCTCGACGACGGACCCTCACTCAAACGCCTCACTGGCCGACGACGAGAATGACGACGTCGCCCCTCTCTGCTCAACCCCAACGAACCGATCGCTGACGCATACGTTGACAACAACCGGTCAGGCCGTCGTCGCCTTCGTCATCGTCAAGCAGAGCTACCTCGACGCGCACTCCCCCGAGGGACTCGCCGGCACGCTGCGTGGGTGGGTGGACGAGCAGATCGGGCCGATCGCACGCCCCCGCGACGTGTACATCGTCGGCGAGCTGCCCAAGACGCGCTCCGGCAAGATCATGCGGCGCCTGCTCCGCGACGTGGCCGAAGGACGCGAGGTCGGCGACACGACGACGCTCGCTGACACGATGGTCATGAGCGTGATCAGCGCACAGGTCAAGTGAGCGCGAAGACGACCTCGACCTCGACGGGGCTGTCCAGCGGAAGGACCGGGACGCCGACGGCGGAGCGCGCGTGGCGCCCGGCCTCGCCGAAGATCTCGCCGAGCACCTCGCTCGCGCCGTTGATCACACCGGGCTGACCGGTGAACTCGGGCACCGAGGCGACGAAGCCGACGACCTTCACGACGCGCGCGAGACGCTCGAGGCCGCCCGCCGCGGCGGCCGCGGCCGCGATCGCGTTGAGGGCGCACTGACGCGCGTACGCCTTCGCGTCGTCGGCGGAGACGCTGCCGCCGACCTTGCCGGTCGCCGGCAGCGCGCCGCCGGTCATGGGCAGCTGGCCGGAGGTGTAGACGAGGTCGCCGTGCACGGTTGCGGGGATGTAGGCCGCCACAGGCGGGACGACCGCCGGCAGCTCGATGCCGAGCTCGGCCAGACGCGCGGTGAGGTCCATCAGCTCTCCTCGAACTGGCGAGCAGCCTGCGCCGCGGCATCCAGTCCCGCATTCGCGGCGCCGCCGCCGGAGGGACGCTTGAAGTAGGCGACCAGTCCGCCCTCGGGTCCGGGGACCACCTGCACGAGCTCCCAGCCCTGCTTGCCCCAGTTGTTGAGGATCGCGGCCGTGTTGTGGATCAGCAACGGCGTGGTCATGTACTCCCACGTGGTCATTCGGCACTCCCTGATTCGACGCGGTGACTCGGGCGCGAATGCTCGCGGCATGCCGGTCGCACGAAGGGTTCGCCCAGCTATCTCCCTTACGATCACCCTATGCCCCACGTGAAGCGGACAGCCAGCGGCGTGCTCGGAGGCCTGCTCGGCCTCGTTGCTCTCAGCGCCGTGGCAGGCGTGCTCATCACGGCCACGGTGACGCCCGCGATCGCGGCGACCAGCTATGCCGCGTCGAGCTCGATCAAGTTGTTCAACGACATGCCCGGCTATCTCACGATCGAGAAGCTCATGCTTCCGACGGAGGTGTACGCGAAGGACAGCGACGGCGACGACTACCTGCTGGCGCGGTTCTACGACCAGAACCGCATCCCCGTCACCTTCGACGAGGTGAACCCCGTCATGTACGACGCGATCATCTCCAGCGAGGACAAGAACTTCTACTCGCACGGGGGCATCGACCTCGTGGGCACCGTCAGCGCGCTCATCGGCAACGCCCGTACCGGCTCGAACCGCGGCGGTTCCTCGATCACCCAGCAGTACGTCAAGAACGTGCTGCAGCAGAACTGCGAGTCCGAGGCCGCCGATGCCGAGGAGGTCAAGGACTGCTTCGAGGATTCGACCGTCTCGAAGGGGAGCGAGGGGTACCAGCGCAAGCTGCAGGAGATGCGCTACGCGATCCAGCTTGAGAAGCAGTACGCGAAGAACGACATCCTCATCGGCTACCTCAACATCGCCCACTTCGGCGGGTCGGTCTACGGCATCGGCGCCGCGGCCCAGTACTACTTCAACACCACCCCCCAGAAGCTCACCATCGCGCAGGCCGCGACGATCGCGGGCATGGTGCAGGCACCGAACACCTACCGGATCGACAAGCCCGGCGGCACCTACACCGACAAGGACGGCATCGCCCAGAACACCGCCGAGAGCGGCTACGAGAAGACGCTCATCCGCCGCAACTACGTGCTCGGCCGTCTGCTCGCCGACGGGAAGATCACCCAGGCCGAGCACGACGAGGCCAGGGCATCGGCGATCGAGCCCGACATCACGCCGCGGGACCAGGGCTGCAAGCTGGCCGAGGGTGCGGAGTTCTTCTGCGAGTACGTCGTCTCGATCATCCGCACCGACACCGCCTTCGGCGAGGGCCGCGACGACCGCAACGCCGCGCTGCGCCGCGGCGGTCTGAAGATCTACACGACCCTCGACGCCGATCTGCAGGCTGCTGCGAACAAGGCGATCTCGGTGGTCCCGGCGACGGTGTCCTACATGGATCTCGGCGCCTCCGGCATCCAGCTCGAGGTCGGCACCGGTCGCGTGCTGTCGATGGTGCAGAACCGGCCCTACAGCCCGGAGGGCGCCGAAGAGGGCACGACGGCCCTCAACTACAACGTGCGCAAGATCAACGGCGGCGGCGGACACTCCGCCGGTTCGACGTACAAGATCTTCAGCCTCATCAACTGGCTCGAACAGGGACGCTCGGTCAACGAGTACCTCAACGGACGCGTCGGCACCAAGAAGGTGCTGACGTGCGACGGCGCGACGCAGGAGGTCAAGACCGGCAACGGCCGCGACGACATCGGCAACTTCGAGGGCAGCCGCGGCTACAACGGCTCGATCCTCAACTTCACGAAGGACTCGCTCAACTCCGGGTTCTTCGCGATGGCCGAGCAGCTGAGCGTGTGCAGCACGAACCGCGTCGCCATGAAGCTCGGCGTCGCGTACGGAGACGGCACCGCGCTGGACAAGGAGAACCTCCCCTACGACGTGCTCGGCTCGAAGGACGTCGCCCCGATCGACATGGCCGCCGCATACGCCGCCGTGGCCGCCAAGGGGATCCTGTGCACCCCGAAGGCCATCGACCGGGTCGTCGACCAGGACGGCGTGGAGCAACCGCTGCCCGACACGAAGTGCGAGCGCGTCATGAGCGAGGCGGTCGCCGCGACGACCGCCTACACGCTCGAGGCCGTCATGAGCGGCACGGGCGTCGGCGCCCGCACGTTCGACGGCACGCCGGTCTTCGGCAAGACGGGTATCCACCAGTACGAGCACACCTGGATGGACGGTTCGAGCACCGAGGTCTCCACCGTCGTCTGGGTCGGCAACGTCGAGGGCTTCGTCAAGCTCAACCGCCACAGCGCGAGCGGCTACAGCCTCGCCCGCATCCGCAACTCGATCTGGCCGAACATGCAGCGCGCCGCCAACGCGAAGTACGGCGGCACGAAGTTCCCGACGCCGGATAAGGATCTCACCAAGCGCGTCTACGTCGACCTCCCCAGCGTCATCGGGCAGTCGATCGACCAGGCGACCAGGACGCTCGAAGACGCCGGTTTCAACGTCGTCGTCGGCGACGCGATCGACGGGACCGAGTCGGCCGGCACGATCATCGCGCAGAACCCGGGCGCCGGTCGCACCTACGGCGGCGCGACGGTCACGATCAGCCCGAGCAACGGCGAGGGCGTCGTGGTGCCCGGCGTCGGCGGAACCCCCGACGACGCCGCAGCCCAGCTGCGCGCCGCCGGCTTCGGCCGCGTCGACCTGCAGTGCGCCGAGACCGAGGGCGCACCGGCGCAGGGCGTGGTCACCGGGACGAATCCGTCCGCGGGCACCGTCGTGAACCGCAGCACCTCGATCACCGTGCAGTACCAGGCCGAAGACTGCCGCGGCGGTCGCGGCGGCCGTCCGTGACGCAGGCTCCGCGCGCCGCCCTCACCGCCCTCGCGGCGGTGGGGGCGGTCGGCGTCGGCGCGGCGGTCTGGGGCATCGGCATCGAGCGGTACCTGTTCACCGTGCGCCGGCACACGCTGCGCGTGCTGCCGGCCGGGGCGCCGTCGTTGACGGTGCTGCACCTGTCCGATCCGCACATGGCCCCGTGGCAGCGACGCAAGCAGCGCTGGATCGCCGATCTCGCCGAGAGCGTCCAGCCCGACCTCGTGATCAACACCGGCGACAATCTCGGCCACGCCGAGGGTCTGAGTGGCATTCGCACGGCCTTCGCTCCCCTGCGCGGCGTCCCCGGGCTCTTCGTGCACGGATCGAACGACGTGGTCGAGCCGAGCGGGCGCAACCCGCTCAAGTACTTTCTGGGCCCCTCGGGCCACAGCCGCCGTGCGGGTCGGCTCGACACCGACGCGATGGACGCCTACTTCGTCGACGACCTCGGCTGGACCGACCTGAACAACCGTGCCGGCACGATCGAGATCGCCGGCCTGCGCCTCGACGGCTTCGGTGTCGACGACGCGCACCGCGACTGGGACGACCTCGACGCCGCCGCAGGGGCCCTGCGTGCGCTCCCGCCCGGTTCCCCCGCGCTGACGCTGGGCGTGACCCACGCCCCGTACCGGCGCGTCCTGGACAGGTTCACCGATCTCGGCGCCGACGCCCTGTTCGCCGGACACACGCACGGCGGCCAGGTGCGGATCCCGTTCTCACCGCGCGCGCTCGTCGCCAACTGCGACATCCCGCTCGATCAGGCGCGCGGACTGAGCACCTGGAGCCACGGTGGTCGCGGCATCCCGCTCAATG